>JAEEGK010003166.1_pt1 | contig 41139 bp, 21 predicted proteins | sample 8958771 | NCBI WGS metagenome assembly JAEEGK01 (sample SAMN16246547, study PRJNA631951) | gut metagenome | biome: gut microbiome; feature: rumen; material: SC-attached | host: Bos | place: Iran: Karaj | collected 2018-10
TTTTTTTCTCTACCTGTTATCATAATATTTTCTGGTTTTAAATCTCTATGAATTATATTTTGTGAATGACAATATGTTATTACTTTAAATAATTGATTCATTATAAATGCTGCTTTACTTTAGTTAAATTTACCTACTTTTATTATTTCGTTAAATAATTTACCTTCAGGATAATATTCTGTTATTATGTAATATAATTTTGTTGTTGAAAAAAAATCTATTATTTTTACTATTTTTGGATGGTCTAAATTTCTTAATATTTAAATTTCGTTTAATATCTCTTCTTCTTTTGATGGTTTGTTTTCTTTTTTTTCTTGAAATTTATTTTTTTAAATCTTTCTGTTTTAATAACCAAACTTCACCATAATTTCCTCTTCTAATTTTTTTCATTTTTTTTTTTTCAAGATTTGATTTATTTTTTGATATTATTATATCATTATTTATAACTAATTGATTTGTTGTTATATCTTTATTTGAAGTTTTTTTAGTTTTTGATAGATAATAAATTTTTGTCATTTTTTTTCTTTCTGTACTGCTTCTCTTTTTCTTTCGATTTCAATATATGATAAAGATTTGCTTTTTTTGTGTTTATTATGGATTGAATTATATTTTGCAATATTTGAATTTGGACTTTCTGAAATTCCCATTTTATATTTTTTAACCGATATTTTGGTTAATAAGTAAAAATTATTTTTTCAAAATTTAGGTTCATATAGTTAAATTAGTATTAATAATTATATTTTTAAAAATCATAAAAATCAAATAATGGCATCAAAAATTAAAATTCATTTTGGAGATTATTTCATGGAAACTAATTTACCAAATTCATTTGATGAATTTATTTCAATGTGTTATGAATTTGATAATTTTGAAATTAAAGAATATACTTTTATTTTTTCAAATTTTTTAATTAAGTTTTATTTTGATAATGTTAATGAATATCAAAAAGTTTTATCTGAATTAACTAGAAGGAATTATGGTTCCAAAATTACAATTGTTAAAAGAAATCAAAATGATAAACAAACTTTAAATAATGGAAACAATTATTCAAATTTGAAATTTTATCAAAATAATAACTTTAATCTACAAAATAATAAGAATGATAAAAATGAAATTGAGCAAAATAAAATTAAGAAATTAGAAGAGGATATCAATAAAACTGAAAAAGAAAAAATAAATTTACTTAATAAATTAAATGATCTAAAACAGGAAAATAAGAAATTAATAAATAATTTAAATGACAATAAAATCAAATTAGAAAATACATCAAATAGTATAGAAGAAAAAAATCAATTAATAAAGCAATATGAAATAGATTTGAAAAAATTAACTAAAGAATTAGAGGAAAAAAATAAATTACTAAATTTAAATAAAAAAAAAGAAAATAATGAAAATTTTGTTAATCAAAATATTTCAAATATTTTGACCTTAATTAAAAATGTTATTGATAATCAGAATAATAATTATAAAGATATCAAAAAAAGAGATGAAATAATTATTGAAGAAATAAAATCATTAAAAGAAGAAAAAAATAATCCAAAAACAGAACCAAATATTGAAAAAGAATTGATTCTAGAAAAAAGCCAAACAATCAATAGATTAAATATTCAAATTAATGACTTATTTCAGGAAAACGAATCTTTAAAAGATGAAATAGATAAATCTCAAAAATTAAATAAATTAAATAATGAAAAAATAAATGAATTAAATAATGATAATCAAATATTAAAAGGAAATATCAATAAATTAAATAATGAATATAAAACATTTAATGAAAAAATAAATGAATTAAATAAAGAAAATGAAATATTAAAAGAAAATAAAAATAAATTAATTAATGAAAATGAGTTATTAAAAGAAAATAAAAATAAATTAATTAATGAAAATGAAATATTAAAAGAAAATATAAATGAATTAAATAAAGAAAATGAAATATTAAAAGAAAATATAAATAAATTAAATAATGAAAATGAGTTAAATAATGAAAATAAATTAAATAATGAAAATGAGTTAAATAATGAAAATAAATTAAATGATGAAAATGAAACATTTAATAAAAAAATAAATGAATTAAATAAAGAAAATGAAAAATTAAAAGAAAATATAAATAAATTAAATAATGAAAATGAAAAATTAAAAGAAAATATAAATAAATTAAATAATGAAAATGAGTTAAATAATGAAAAAAAATTAAATAATGAAAATGAAACATTTAATGAAAAAATAAATGAATTAAATAATGAAAATAAATTATTAAAAGAAAATAAAAATGAATTAAATAATGAAATTGAATCATTAAAAGATAATTTAATTGAATTACATAAAGGAAATCAATTATTAACAGAAAAAATAAATGAATTAAATAATGAAAATGAGTTATTAAAACAAAATACAAATAAAGTAAATAATGAATATGAAACATTTAATGAAAAAATAAATGAATTAAATAATGAAAAGCAATTATTAAAAGAAATTATAAATGAATTAAATAATGAAAATAAATCTTTAAAAAAAAATAATTCACAATTACAATTAAATCTTCAAAAAAATGAATTATTAGAAAATGAAATAGAAAAATTAAAAAATAACAATCAAAAAAATAATGAACAATTAAAAAATCTAATTCAAGAAAATAAATCATTAAAAACTGAAAACGATGAATTAAATAAAACAATAATAGATAAAAAAGATAAAGAAAATGAAATATTGCAGTTAAAAAAAAATATAGATTCAATAAAACAAGAAAATACTAAATTGAAAAATGAGAAAAAAAGAATGAATGAAACTAAAAATAATAATAAAATTAATACAATACACACAGGAATTAAATGTAATTTATGTGGTAAAAAACCAATTATTGGTATTAGATATAAATGTTCTAAATGTGAAGATTTTAATTTATGTGAAGAATGTGAAGAAAAAAATTATAGAAGAAAAATTCATAAACATTATTTTATAATATTAAGAGATATTGAAGAAGAAAATGATAAAAAAATAACAACATATAATAATTTAAAAGAAGGGTTATCAAAAAATTTTAAACAAGAAACTCCAAATAAAGATGATAATGATATAATGAATGAATCTTATATGACTGAGACAAAAAATGACTTACTTGCTGAAATAGGAGATGAAAACTATTTTAAAGAAATGACTGCTAAAATCGATTTTAATCAATTTGAAAATAATTATTATAATGATCCAAAACAAGAAACAATAGATGATTATCAAATTTCAGAAGGTAATAATAATTTAAAATATTCTTATTTTGTTGATCAAAAAGAATTTTTAAAAAGTTTTTATCAAAATACTGATTCAAGTGTTTCAGTATATATTAGAATTCAAAATAATGGAATGAAAAATTGGACAAGAAATACAAAATTATGTTGTGATAAAACTTCTGAATTAAAATGTGATGAAATTGAATTAAATGCATTAGCAATTAATCAGTCACAAAGTGTAGAATGTAAATTTAATGGGATTAATGAACTAGAATATGGAAAATATACTATTTTTTTAAACTTTGTTGTTGATAATATAATATACGGAGAAAAAATAAAAATTGTTTTAGAATGCTTGTATAATGAAGAAAAAGAAAAGATTTCAGATTTTAGGAGACAATATAATCTTTCATTAGAAGATGCTAATGATGAAATTATAAAAGAATATTTGAAAAAAAATAATTGGAATTTTGAAAAAACTTTTAGTAATTTGTTTGAAAGTGAAGCAAATATAGAAGACGTCAATAAATTCTTTTAATTTAATAAATTTAATAGATTATAGAATTTATTTTATATTTTAATAAATGATCAATAATATAAAGAGAAATTTATTAATTTATTAATTTCTTTTTAATAAAAATATTTTGGGTTCTTTTCATAATAGATGAATTAATATAATTAAAATTAGTTTTTCAAAATAAACCTTCCATAGAATTATTATTTATATTTAAAATATATTAAATTTGTTTCACTATTAAAATTTCATATTTTTTGGCTATTAAAATCCAAAAAAATTTCTTTTAATATATTTGTTCTCCATTTTTATTGATTATATCCAAACTTTTTTCATTCTCCATTATAATTTTACTTTTAACACCCCGGGGTATAATTTGTTTTTATTGATTATAATTAAATTTGTAAAATAAAAATGACTTTTTCTAATTTTTTTGAAGGAAGATTTATTTTATTTTATTTTATTATATTATAATGGCAACATAATTTATCAAAATCATTTAAATTGAAATCATTTTTGTTAATTTTATTTCCCAATTATATATTAATTTTTATTTCTTTAATCTTTTTCTTTAATATTTTCTTCATATATATTTGAATTTTTTGAAATATTATTATATTAAACAAAACTATTTGTAATATTTCTTCAGAATTGATTGATAATCTTATATTATTTTCATGATTTAAACTGATTCATTTATTACTTTTTCATTACTAATTGTATTATTTTCAATTTGAAATTTTTGTTAATATTCCAGTTAAACAATTCATTGATAATTTTTTTTATTTTTCCTACTTATTTTTAGGCCTTCTATATTATAATCTTGTAATAAATTGTTTATTATATTTTCTTATTTATTATTTCTGTTACTTTGAATAATAATTAATATATGGAATTTATTTTTTATAAATGGTTTTGATATATTATTATTTATAGTTTTATTCATTTTTCAAAGAAATAAAGATTTAAATAATAACTAAATTTAAGTTATTTTTATTCAAAATATTAATTGATAAATTAGGAATTTTAATTATATTATTTAGGTAATATGATATTAAAAAAAATACTAAAATTTTAAATTAAATTTATTAATAAATAATAATGTACTCAGTTATAAAAGACGAAAGAGATAATTTTAAAAAAGAAGAATATTCTTCTCATAATTTATTAAATGGATTAAATAATATTTTTCAAAATAATGATAATCAATCTAAAACAAAAACAAAAAATATACATAAAAATAGTGTTAAATGTTTGTTTAATTGTACACAATATAAATTAAACTTGACAATTAAACATGAAAAAACTGTTGTAGGATATCAATTTTTAAATAGTAATAATTATTATTATTCAAATATTTCAGGTAATCAAATTTTATCATTAATTTTACAAAAAGAAGAAATGGAAGGAATAAATATAAATAATAAATTTAATTTAGAAAATTTATATGAGTTTATTTCAGATAATAAAATTTTTCAGAAAGATTTAACCTTTCCAATTGAGAATAAAAATAAAAATGAAATTTCTTTTTTTAATAATCATAGTTCATCATCTAAAAATCAAGGAAATAATTCATGTCTATTAATTGAATTTGATTTAGATAATTATAAAGTTCATAATAAATATTTTAAAATAATTAATCAATTTTTTTTTGAAAGTGAAATTAAATGTACTTTAAATGGTTTAGTTCATCAAAAGGAATTATTAAAAAATGATATTTTTTTTAATATTGATTCTAAAAGATTAATTAAATCAATTGAAAATAGAATTGAAAATTATAAAAATGATTATTTAAAATTAGATAAAAAAAATAAAAATATTTTTAGATACAGATCAACATTTTTTACTCCATTATTACAAGATCCAAATATAGGAATAATATTTTCAACATATAATAAACAAAATTTAAATAATATAGAACAATTGAAAACTAATTTTAATTCAATTTTAATGAAAAAATTTATTTTATTAAAGTTATTCATTGCAATTAATTTACCACATAATCATTTATATTCATTTAATGTTTTAGATAAAATATTCAATGAAAAAAATGAAAATGAAACAAAAAATAATTTTGATTATTTAAATCATCAATTAAGTGTTAATGTATCTCCTAATTCATCTTTTATGAATAATTCTTCAAATGAAAATATGAATAATTCATCTAATTATAATAATAATAAAATTAAATCAAATTTTCAAATTTATAATAAAAAAAATAGTTCAGAAAATATTACAATTTATCCACTTAGAAATAGTTGTTTTATTCCAAAAAAACCAAAATTAGATAATATAGATTTAAAAATTGAAAAACAAAATACAAAAATAAAAATCAATCAAATTATAATAAATAGTAAAAATAAATTCTCAAATGAAATATATAAAAAATTCAAAACAAAATCAAATTATCTTTCAAATTTCCATATATTTAAAAAAATTTTAAAACAATTATTTTTAAGTACAAAGAACATTAATTCAATTACAATAGAAGATTTTTTTAAAATAATAGAAAAAACATGTTCATTTGGTCTTCCAATTCCAATAATAAATGAAGCAGGAAATTATCAACAATTGATTTTTTCACCTTCCTTATCATCAATGATAATATTTATTAAAAATTCTGAATTTTATGATTCAATAAACAATAAATTTAGTAATATAAATAATTTAAAAGATTTTAGATTATCCGCATCAACAAGAAGTAATAGTGAAGATAATACAAATGGATTTAATAATTTTTTTCAAGTTAATGATTTTTATTCTGAAAATACTAAAACTTTATTATATGATAAATATGTTATTATTGAATTTAATGAAACAAAACCTCCTTTTTTAAGATATTCATTAAATGAACAAATTAAAAATATTTTTACACCTTTTTTAAACTCAAATTTTAATATTAAAATATCTGATATTGATTTAGAAAAAAGTTTTTTTTGTATTTCTTGGAATCCTATTAATACTCATCAAAATCAAACTTGTTTTTTAACTTATTATTTATTTAATGGAAATTTAATTGGAATATTACCTTTTAAATTAGAAGTTAGTAAATGGTTGGGAATGATTATTTATAATGAAAATGAAATTGTTTATAAAAAAGTAAATGAATTAAAAAAAAATATTTCTCAAGTTGAAAATTTTTTGTTTAATAATAGTATTTTCAATAATGATTTAAATTTAATTAATTTAGCTTCTTCTGATTATGATTTTTTTTTGAAAAACAAATATATATTCCCAAAATAAATAAAATCATTTTTTAAATTATTTTATTTCCTAATGGAAATTTTGTATTCTTAGTAATATTTATTTAAATGAATATTTTATTTAAATTAAATTATTAACAAATTATAATCTAAATAGATTTAATATGAAATTATTCCTTTTTTTATCTGATAAATTTTTAATAATTTGTTTAAAAATCTCAAATTATAAACTTTTAATTATGAATAAATTAAACTTGAAAAAAAGACTTTTACTTTAATATTTACTTTAAATAAATCATTATATATTATAATAAAATTTTTTATAATTAAAAAATATAAACTACTTAATAGAAGTTCTTAATTCCTTTTGAACTCTATGTTGTAACTCTTTTTCAATTAATTTATCTTCAGCTTTCTTAAAAAGTTCTTCACTATTATTATTATCACAAAAATCTAATACAGGAATTTCATCATCATTAAAACTAAAAGAAGATACAGTTTTAGGAGAAGAACATTCAATATTTTTTCTTAAATCAGATAATAATTCCCATTTATCTTTAAATAATTCTTCAGTTTTTTTATGAATTAATTTAGCTTCTTCAATTGCTTTTTCTAAATAATTATCTCCAGGACCATCTGTAATTTTTTTTAAAACTATTCCAAATGCATTTTTTACTGCAGAATCTGTACTTTTTTTTTTTGTTATAGTTGGATTTTTTGCTTTCATTAATTCAATTTGTTTATTTAATTCTTTTATTTTTTCTGATAAGATAAAATTATTTTGTTTTAATGATGTTATTTCATTATTTTTTGACTTTGTTGTTTCTATTAAAGAATTATTTTCTTTTGTTAATTGGTCTTCTTTTAAGTTTATTTGAGATTTATTTTCTTCTATTTGTTTTTTTTGAGTTTCTGAATTTTTGTTTAATTCTTCTAATAATTTAATTTGAGATTTATATTTATTATTTAAATTATTTATGTTATTGTTTAATTCTTTTATTTTATTTTCCATATTATCGAGATTTGTTTTATTTTTGTTAATTTCTTTTTCATAATTTTCTTTTAATTTATTTTTTTCTTCAATTGATTTTTTCTCTTTTTCTAAAATTTCATTTTTTAATTTTTCATTTTCTGATTTAATTTCTGAATTAATTTTATTAAATGATTCTAAAACTTGTAAATTTATTTTTTCTTTTTCTTCAATAAGTTGTTTCTCAGTTATTTTTTCTGTAAGTAATTTATTGATTTTTTGAATATTATCTTTAATTGTATTTAATTGAGAATTATAATTTTTTTCTTTTGTTTCATATATACTATTCATAGATTTTATTTTATTTTCACATTCTTTTAATTTATCTTCTATTTCTGTTAATTTAAATTTATTTTCAGTGATTTTTAAATTAATTTTCTCAAGATTATTTTGATAATTTTTTAATTCAATTTCTAATTTTTTTCTATTTTCAACAACTTGATTATTTAAATTATCATTTTCAATATCAAAAATTGATATTTGTGATTTAATATAATTCATTTGTCCTATTTTTTCCTTAATATTTTTTTCCTGTAAATTAATTTGAATTTCCAATTCTTTTTTTTCTTTAAAAACATTTTGAAACTGTGAAATTTGTTTAATATAACCTTCAATATTATTTTTCAATTCCTTTTCTTCATTATCTTTAGAATCAACTTTAACAAATAAATCATCAATAATTTTTTGTAACTCACTTTTTTCTTTTTCCATTTTCTCATTTAATTCTCCAATAATTTTTTTTCTTTCTTCTTCACTCAAATTTCCATTTCCACTAAAATCAATTTCTCCAATATCATCATTATCAAAATTCTCATTTTCCTTTTCTTTAATATTCTCATTATTATCTTCCTTATTTTTCTTTTCATTAACGTTCTCCTTTTCAACACCAGAAACATCTTTATCATATTCATCATTACTAACAAAACCTAAAAGTTTCTTATCTTCAATTATTTTCCATTTACTTCCAATTTTCTTTAATTGTCCTCTTAAAAATAATAATTCTTTCTTTAATCCATTTGCAATATGTTGTAATTCTCCAGCATTTAAAATAACATTTTTCTTAGTTGAATTTTTAATAGTTTTTGCTCTAGAAGCAAAATATAAAGTTTGAATACTTTCTTCAGAATGTATCTTTAATCTACTTGCAGTACATAATAAAGTTGTTTTTGAACTTCCACCTAAACTATCTCTTAATATTAATGTTAATTTACTATTTCTAAAAGGAATATGTTTAGTACCAGGAGTAGTTAAAGCCATAATTACCATTCCTAAAGTTGTAAGTGATTGATTTATTTTCTGTGCTTCTTTAAGTCTTTGACCTTCAGCTCCTGTTTTTGCTATTCTTTCACTTCCTGCTAAATCAACTAATGAAAGACGTGATTTTCTAACAAGACCATCAATAGAATTGTAAATTAATTCTAATTGCATTATTGCATGTGAACGAGAACTTCTTTCATTTTGATTTGTAGCACCAACTGCACGATTTTTAGAAGCAACATCAATTCCTTCAAAAATATCTTTTGGTGTTTTACAATCATACATTTCTTTATCAGGAATAACAAAACCTTCATTTGGATCTTCTCTAATTTTCAAACCTTCTTTTCCACTTAATAAACATTTAATTTTCTCATTATATAATTCAATATAAGATAAACATAATTTCCAATTTGTTCCATTTCTAGAATATTCAGTTAAAATATTAAAAATTTGATAAATAGCTCTTGGAGTAATTCCATATAATTCATTTTCTGATGATGTACCTAAATCAGCAAAAACTGAATCAGGACCTAACATTGAATATGTTTTACCAGAACCACTTTGACCATATGCAAATATTGTTCCATGATATCCATCTGCAAAATCTAATATTGTTTTCTTTGCTACTTTCTCATACATTGCTTCTTGAGTTGTATCTGGAGGAAGAATATAATCATATGTCCATTTTTTTCCAAGAAGTGTTATTGTTGATGATTCTTCATCAAATCCCCAGGAATCGTAATCTGAGTCTGGATGATTGAATTCTTTACGAAAACGACAACAGACTTTTATACTTTCTGCTGACATTTTTTAATTTTGTTTTTTTTAATTTCTTTTTTTTTTTTGTTATTTTTATTTTTTTTTTTTTTGAATTGTGATTTCTTGAAGGGATTATTTATTTTATGCTTTTTTTAGTTTTTTTTAATTACAAAAATGAGAATTTTAATTACTAAACAAGGGGAAGAAATTGTTGAAGAATTAGAATTACATCGTGATTATTCTGTTAAACCAAATAATAAATTAAGAAATAAAAATAGAGTTTGTTCAAATAAACTTTATAAAAGATTAAATAAATCAAATCCTCGACCTGTTATTTCAAAAAATGAAGAAAATAATAAAAATTTATTAAATACATCATCATTTAAAGATTCTTTTTCTAATCAAAAAAAGATGAATTCTATAAATGATATTGATGACTCAATTTCAAATACTACAAATCTAATACAATATAAATTATCAGGAAAGAAAAAAATTTTTATTCCAAAATATTTTATGGATAAATATGAATCATCATCTAAATCAACTACAAATATTATTGGACAAACTCCAAATTTTCTTCCTTCATTAAATATAAATATAACAATTAATTCTAAAGAAGATGATAATGAAAATAATAATAATAAAAATATAAATGGAAAAAAATATTATTCTTTTAAACAAATAATACCTTCTCATACTTTAACAAATATAAAGAAAAAAGTTTTAAAAGATAAACTTGAAAAAGAAACAAATATTAAAATAAATGAACAAAATTTTAGAACAATATATAAAGAAAATCCATTAGAAAGATTTAATGATATAATAAATCAACCAATTTTTGATTATGAAAATATTCAATTAATAAAATATTTTAATGAAAAGAAAGATACATCTCCTTTGAGGATTAAAGAAATTGTAAATTCAAATCCAATTAAATTAGGAAAAATAAATAAAATATGTCAAACAATTACAAATAATAAAGAAAATGAAAAAATAATGAATGATGTTATTCAAGAAAAAATTAAATATCAAAAAAATTCTGACAAATTGTTTTTTTATAATAATATGAAAATTATTAAAAATGATGTTGATGGAATAAAAAAAAAACTTGATAAATATAGAAAAAAAGTTGATGAAAAAGAAAGATATAAAGATATTTTAAAACAAGTTTCACTTAAATATTGGAATAAATATAATTTTGATAAATTAAATAAAAAAAGTACTCCTAAAACAGAAAGTAAATATTTAGCATTTACAAAATTAGATGATATAAATACTTTACAAAAAAATAAACTCAAAAACCCTCTTGAATATTATTAATTATTTATTTTTATAAATATTGTTAAATTAATTTTTTAATTTTTAACTACTATAATATAAAATTTTTTTTTATATTAGAAATAAAATTATAAATGAAATATGATTTACAAAATTTTAATATATAAAATTCTTTATTTATTCTTTTTATATAAAAACAATAAATTTTTATTCAATCTAGAAAAATAAAAATATTTTATTTCAAATAACAATATAATATAAAAATTATAATAAAGCTTATTTAAACAATATTAAAATTTGAATATATAATTTAATAAAAATGATAAAAAACCCACATGATTCAAGTGAAAGTTTTGATAGTAATGAAGAAATAAAAAAAGAAGAAGGAAAATCATCAAATCTCCAAAATGAAAAAGCAGAAAAATCAGAAATAACAACATCAAAAAAGCAAAAATATAATTCAGATGATTCATTTCATTCATATCAAATGTATACACCAAAAGAAGCAAAAAAAATGGATCAATGTTTAATGTGTAAAACAAATCTTTTTAAAAAAGGTTTAGAAAAATTTTATAAATGTTCCCAATGTCCTGAAATGGGATGTAAAATATGTGAAGGATGTTTTCATTTTTGTCATAAAGGTCATCAAAAAATAGAAGATGCTGAATCTTCTTTATTAACAGTTTATGATAATGTATGTACTTGTGCAGAATATGATCATAAAGTTAAATTTGTTAATGTTTCTGGAGAAAATGTTAAATTAAATGAAACTTGTTGTTTTGAATATATTTCTAAAAAACTTGGTTTTAATGGTTATATGCTTGAAATTAATTCAAATAAAACTTATTGTTATGGGTGTTATAAAATGTTTATTCATAGTGATAAAAATGATAGATGTATATTTGATAAAACAAAAAAAGAATTTGAATTTGTTTATGGTAATTTAGAAAAATGTGAATGTACAAAATGTATGAATAATCAAAAAAAAATTAAAAAATTACCTGTTGAAATGTTATTATATATTATTACTGATCCTAATGAAAAACATTTTAATATTAGAAGTATTTTTTATACTATTATTAAGGAAAAAGAATTAAAAAGTGAATTTATTTATCCTATTAAAACATTATATGATGGTTTCAGAGAAAGATCTTCTTCACAAATGACTTATGATGAAAATTTTAATCGTGCTGAAAATAATTTGTTATTAATTAAAAATGTTATTAAATTATATAAGAGAATTGATTATAATTATTTAATTGGATTTAAAGAATTATTTGGAGATTCATTTTTTGGTGATTTTTTTGATAGACAATTTTTTAGAAGTTTTGTTTCAATTAATTCAGAAAGAATTAATGGATATAAATATTTTGCTTTATTTTTTGTTAGAAAATTTATTATTTATCCTGCTACTGAAATAAAACATAAATTTGATGTTGGAAATAATTTAACAAATTTAACACCTTTTCATAGATTATTTTATAGAATGAAAAAAAGTTTATTTTTTGAAAAATTAGAACATTATGGAATATCACAAACTTTTTTTAATAAATTATTTGATAGAGCTTTTCCTAAAACAATTACTTTTTTTGATGGAGAATATTCATATGATTTAATTATAGAATTTATTAAATGGTTTACTATTTTAATGTATTTAGATTTTGAAAATTTAGAAGAAAGAGAAAAATATATTGAAAAAATATTATCTAAAATTGCAATGATGGTTAAAATTATTAGAGTTAAAAAATTATTTTTAGAACATCCAGAAAAAAGAAAAAAAATAAGTTATTATATTCAAAAATTATTTTTAACTTGTTTTTTATATTATAATGATAGAGTTTTTGAAAAATTAATTATTAATAATGATGAAAGTGATTTTGAAGAAAAAATAAAAAAAATAAAAGAAGATGGAAGACAATTATTTGCTTTTTCAAAAGAAGGAAGTAACACTGATCAAAATTTAGAATTATTTAAAGTAATTTTTATTGCAAGAAAAACTAATATTGAAGTAGATTCAACTATTTATGATTTAATGATAAATCCAGTTGATGATTATATTAATGTTATATCAAATTTTATAAATTCAAAACAAAAATTTACAAAAATATTTTTTGATATATATAATATAGAAGAAAAATTTAAAAAAGAAATTTCCCAATTTCAAGATTTAATAAAAGTATCAAATCAAATAAAACAATTTTATTTTAATAAATCAATTAGTATTTTAGATTTTACAAAAGAAGTTGTTAAATTATTAAATGAATCAAGAAGACAAGCAGAAACATTAAAAATGAAACCTGAAGATACTTTACAATTTAAACAAATTGCAATTTTACAAGTTTGTGTTGTTAAATTTGGTTTTATTAGAAATTTATTATCTTTTTATGAAATATTTAATAATGATTATTATTTTAATTTCCATTTTAATGGAGTTGAAACTGAAAATAAAGAAACAAAAAGATTATTAGAAGCAAAAAGAAAAATTTTACAAATTTTTACTATTTTTGGAGATAATTCTTTTATTGCTCCACTTTTCTTTTCTAAAAATATTTTAAAAACACTTATTGCTAAAAAAGATGATGGAACTACATATTTACCTAAAGAAGTTTTACAATTTTTATTTAGTTTTCTTACTAAAATTAGATTTATTAAATCAAAATTGGATTATTCTGGTTTATTAGAATTAATTATTAGTCATAAATTATATAATGGTGATATTTCAAATGAAGAAGATTATTCTATTATTGAAGATGATATTTTATTTTTAAGATTATTGAAATTAATTTTAAAAATTAATGCTAAAGAATCAGTTAAAAAAGTAAATGAATTAGTTTATAAATTTATATTAAATCAAGATTATAAAAATTTTATTACTTGTGATTCATTTTTTAGATTTTCTTTACCGAAAAAATTAATGGTAGTAAATTTTGTTAAATTATTAAATAGTCTTCATGATTATTATTTTTTAATTTTTCAGAAAAATTATCCAATTAAAGAAATAAAATTAATTTTATTAAAATTACAAGCTCTTTTTGCAGAAAAAATAAATAATGATATAATAAGTGTTGGAAAAATGCATCGTGTATTTACATATGCTTATGCAAAATATTATTTTATAACACCATTTGTAATTTATTCAGATGATTCTAAAGATTTTGAAAGTGATTATTTTAGACAACATGGTTTTAAATATATAAATTTTGAAAATGAAGGTATTCATAATTTAGTTACTAAAACAGTTATTGAAAATTTAACTAAATCACATGGTGAATATATTTTAAATGAATCAACAAATGATAAAAATAATGATGAAGTTATTAATTTTTGGAAATTAAAACCTTTTGTTGAAAATAGAATTAATAATCAAATTCATAAAATATTACTTAAACAAAGATTTGATGAAACTGATTTTCAAAGTAAAAAAAAATTAAGAAATATATCATTTTTAGCTTTAAAATCTATTTTAGATCCAATTGTTAATAATTTAACTAAAGGATGGGATCATTTAATTAAATTAGAAAAAGATAATAAAAGTATATTTCGTCATTTTGAAAAAGTAATTTTATTACCTTCAATTTTTATTCTTTATTCAATTTTATATTATCCAAAATCAATTAATGCAGGTCATAAATATTTAGTTTATGTAATAGTTACATTATTTTTAAATTGTTATAGAGTATTTTTAAGATTAATAATAGATAAGATAATGCAAATTGCAAAAAAAAATAATGAACCTGATAAAAAAAAAAAGTTTTTCAAAAGAACAACAACATCAATGTTAAAATTAATGAGATCTGAAGAAAATAAAAATTCATTAGAAAATTTAATAAGAGGTTGTTTCAAAGTAGAAAGAGAAGAAATTGATATTAAAGTATGGCTTCAAAGTATAAGAGATTGTATTGCATTGGATTTAGAATCAATAGAAAAATCACCATTAAATATTCAAATGATATTAAAAAAATTTACTAAACAAACAAGTTTATTAAAAAAAACTCAATTTTTACCTATATTAGAAGATGGAGAAACAGTATTTTTTTCTTTTGAAAATTTAGAAAAAGAAAAAGAAGTAGTTAATGAAAAAGAAAAAGAAGAAAAAGAAATTGATGAATTTGAAGAGACAATAAATCAATTTATTGAAGTTTATTCACAAGAAAAAGAAGAATCAAATGCATTAGTAGAATATCTTGAAGGTGAACATCATGAACAAAATGATTATATAACTGCAATTTTAAATGATGTTGTTAATAAATGTCTTTTTAATAAAATTGAATATCCTTTTTCAGATTATTATAATTTCTTTAAAGCTTTTGATTTAATGATAATTGCTAATCCTGATCTTTTTCAAAATTATATTATTCAAACTGATAAAGATAAAATTAAAGAAATTATAAGAAAAAAAGATGAATATAAAAAAAAAAGAAAAGAAAATGAAACGAAAAATAATATAAAAGGATTAACTGAAATTAATGAACATGATGTTATTGATAATTCATTAGTAAGTGATAATATTATTAATTTAGTAATTAAAAAATTGAAAATTTTATATCAAATTATTTTTATTGATTTTCATAAATTAGATGCAAGAAAAAATAAAAATCCAAAATTATTTCCTTCAATTACAATGTTTAATGGTTTATTAGAATTTATAAGATTATTATGCGAAAATCATAATCAAAAATTTCAATTATTATTATCTCGTTTTCCTTTAGAAGATAATTTTACTTTACTTCAATTTTTATTACAAATTCCTTCTTTAATTCAAGAAAATTATAAAATATATGAAAGTAGATTTAGTACAGTTAGATTTTTTAAACAATCAAAATATTCATATTTTGAACCATTATTATTTAAAATAACTGATTTTTTAGTTGAATTAATTCAAGGTTCAAAATCATCATTATTATTTAAAATAAATAATCCATATTGTTTAACTTATTATAATTATGCTTTAATTTGTCTTGATAACTTTCATTTAGAACCAAATACAATTTTCTTAATGGAATTCCTTAGATTTATTGTTAATTTCTTTGAAGAAAATGCAGCAGAAATAAAAACAAAATTTGATATAATTGATTATTTCAATCCAAGTAAAATAATTGCATTCTTTGTATATTGTACAAGAGAATTATATAAAAGTTTAGATAATATGAAAGAAAGAGAAGAAGAATTGCATTTAGAAAACAAAGAAAAACCTCCATATCATAAATTACTTTTAGATGAATATTTAGAATTTCCTGAAAATTTTGAAGGAAATAATTACTTTAACATTGCATGTTATGCATGTAAATATTTACATTTATGTGGAATAATAGGAAATGATAAAATAACAAGATTAGCAAATGAATTTAAAGAAATTCCTTTAGAAAATACAGGTTTAGATGATGATACAATATGGAAAAGAGAAACATTTTTATTTTTTGAAATTATAATGAAAGAAGTACAAGTTGGTCAAAGATTTACTTATATTAAACCAACACATGGAGAAGAAATTTGGACTGATAATAGATTTAATAATATTATAGAAATAAAAGAAGATTTAGATGGTGATGATGATGATGAAGAAACTGAATTTAATTTAGATGATTTTGATGATGTTTTATTAGATTCAAAAAAAGATATTGATAAAACTTTTTCAGAAAATAAAGATAAAACATTTGTTTCTTTTGATGATGATGATAAAAAAAATGAAGAAGAAGAATATATTACAGAAGATAAAACTCCAATTACTGTATTTTTAGTTCATTCTGATGTTTTGAGATTACAACCAAAAGATTTTAATAGATTTGCATCAACTGCTCCTTATGAAGAACCAATTGAAAAATTAAAACATTTATTAAGATATATTCCTAAATTAGAACAAATGATACAATTTAAAAAAGAAATAGCAACTAAAAAAAATGATTTATATGAAAGTTTATCTACTTTAAATTATGGTGTTATTTTAATTTATTCTGCTATTTTTTCTCTTATTGTTAATTGTGTTATGTTATTTTCTTGTTATTATAATAGAACAATGTTATCAACTTCAGTAACTTTAGTTCCTTATGAAAGATATTCTAATATTGTTTTTTATTTAAATTTACTTCATTTAATTTTATTACTTCTTGCTTTTATTAATTGGTTTCATTTTAGAGATTTTACTTTATTATATGCTAAAAAAGTAGATAAAATTGATAGATTATTAGTTATTGAAAGATTCTTATTACATGATTTTGATGTATTTTTATTATTTTGGAATTTCTTTTGGGGAATAATTGCACTTTTATTACCATCATTTCATTTTGCATATTCATTACAATTATTTTGTATTTTTGGTTTATTTGAAACAATGAAAACAGTATTAACATCAGTTCAAGTAAGATCTACTCAATTTTTTTCTGCTGGTTTAGCAATTTTAATATTATCAATTTTCTTTACAGCAATTAAATTTTATTGGTTTTGTGATCCAACAACAGCAGAATGTGAAAGATTTTTATATTGTTATTTAACAATGATAACTGGTGGTATTCGTGCTGGTGCAGGATTAAATTTATCTATGAAATCTATTAGAGATAAAGGTTATTTTAGTGAATTTACAATTGAATGGATTTTCTATTTTACTATTATTTTAGTTATGTTAAATATTATTAATGGTATTATTGTCGATACTTTTCAAGAACAAAGAGAACAACAAAATGAAAGAAATGATGCTCAATTAAATAAATGTTATATTTGTAATGTTGAAAGACAAACTGTTGAAAAAGAAGGTGATAATTTTACTTATCATAATGAAGTTAAACATTCTTATATTAATTACTTTCAATATTTACTTTCTATTAGAAAAACTAATGCTCAAGATTTAAATTCTCTTGATTTTTCTATTAGTGATAAAATAGAAAAAGAAAGAACTGATTTCTTCCCTAAATCTAAAGATTATGTTCCTGGAGAAAAATAAATTTTTTTATTTATAATTTTAAAATATATTACATAATTTTTTAACAAAATCTCTTTTTTAAATTAAATTAAATCTTCTTTTTTTTATTATTATTATAGAAAGTAATTGAAAAAATTTAATCGAATTAATTTTGACAAATGAAAGAAGAAAAAACTCCTTAAATAAATATGAATACTTTTCATTTTATGAAAGGATAGAATATATTTTTTTTATCACTAATTTAATTTTATTGAATAAATTTAAAAAAAATGAAAGAGGATGAACAAAGTGGATTAATAGATGAAGAAGAGTTAAAATCAAATGATGATAACAGTGAATTTCAAGCAAAAATATTAGAAGACAATAAAAGAATTAGAAAAGAATCAAATTCAATAAGTAATTTTAATAAAGAAGTATTAATAAATGATAATGAAGAAGAGCATGAACATAAGAAAATTCCAATAGAACAATTAAATTATTTTTCAAATATATTAACATTATTTTATATAGTAACAACATTTCAATCAATTTTACCTGAAATTGTTATAATAAGTTCAGGTTCACATATTAATTATAATGATTTATTTAATAGATTATGGTGGTTACTTTTAATTTTTTGTTCTATTTTCATTTCTATTGTTTTATCTGTTTATTTTTTAAAAAGAAAAATTTTTAGAAATTTAGGTTCTACAATTCCTATTTTTGTCACTTATCTTTTTTTACTAATTTTAATATATACTTTTGTTTCTTTTTATTCTGTTGTTTTAACTTTAAGTTGTTGTATTATTCAATTTGTTGTTTTTAGTTTAATTTTATTATTTAATCAAATTCAAAGATTAAAATCTAAACCTCATGTTCAATTACTTTTTATTTATTCTTTAATTGGAATTGGATTTATCTTATATTGTTTTCTTGTCAAAGAAAATATTGTTGGATGCTTTATTTATTTAATTTTTCTTATGGTTGTTTGTATGTATATGATTTTTGAATTTAAAAGAATGTTTATTGATTTTGTTAATTTTTATAAAGTTGATTATGAAAAAGATGTTTCTTTAATGCTTTGTGCTGTTGCTATGATGAATAGTAATATTGATATTTTTACTTGTGTTTTTCGCCCTGAATAAATTTTTTTATATTTTTTTTTAAAATTATTTATATTATATTATTTAAACCGAAAAATCCTTTTTTTTCGCTTCAAAACAAATCAATAAATTTTTCAAAATACCTAAAAAAAATATAATTAAAATGTTATAAAAATTAAAAAAATTAAAAAAAAACGAAAAAATATAAAAAAATATTAAGCAACCAAAAAATAAGAAACTCAATAAAAAAATAAAAAAAAAAATTATAAAATCCATGAAAAAAATAAAAAAACCCATATAAAAAATGAGATCCACATTGCTAATTATCTTCCTTATATCATCTGTATTTTCAAAGGAAAAAACAAAGACTTTTTATTTAATTCGTCACGGAGAGACTAATTTCAATACAGATCCAGTACCTCGTGTACGTGGTCGTATAAGCGTTCCCTTGAACGATGCAGGAATAGCTCACGCAAAGGCAGCAGGAGACTTCCTTTCAGAGACAGAAATAGGAAAAATATATTATTCAGAAATACCACGTGCACAACAAACCGCAGAATTAGTAGCTGGTCAACATAAGACAAAAGTAGAATTAGTAGGAGATCCTTTAGTTATAGATATATCATGGGGTGATTGGGAAGGTAAAACCTATAAGGAAGCTTTTGGAAGTGATGATGGTGGTGATTACTTTAAACATCCTGAAAGATTAACTATGCCTAATGGAGAAACTTTCTATTCTGTTATGGATCGTCTTAGAAGATTTCTTGTTAGATTTTGGCTTGGTGATGAAGAAGTTTGTACTATCGTCTCACATGGAGCTATCACTAATATTTTCAGTTTAATGCTTGTTCAAGCTCCTCTTGAAAAATTCTGGACTATGTATATGAGTGCTTGTGGTGTTAGTAAAGTTAAAATGAAAGGTATTTCTGATTTTGTTATTGAATATTGGAATGCTGATTATTTCTTAAAAGAAGGAGAAAGAAAATATTTGAAAAAATAAATTTTTATTTTATTTTAAACAGGTTATTATTTAATAATTTCATAAGGGGATATTTTATATCTTTTTTTTATTTTTTCATTAGTTTTTTCTTTTTTTAGTGTTTTTTTTTGGGTTTTAATTGTACTGTAAATTTTTTTTCGTCATATGAAGAAATTAAATTTTAATTTATCATTAGGAAAAGTTTTAATTAATTAATTTTAATATTTTGTATTTATAAAATATTATAAATTGAAAAAATATAGAATAAATAATTTGAAAAATGAAAAATATTATTAGTTATTTTTTTTTGAAAAACAATAATATTAATATTATTTATAACTTAAATATTATAAAAGTTTAATTCATTTTTACTTTATTAAAAGATGATTTAATAAGGGATCTTTTATATTATAAGGATGAAATAAAATCTTCAAAATTTTGTAATTAATAAGGGTTATTTTTATTATAGCATTCATTTCTTGAAATACGATATGAATTCATATTATTTAAATTCTCTATAATATAATTATAATCTTTTTGTTTCATTTTATTGTTACAAATTTGTAAAAAATCAAAACTATATAAATTATCGTAATTATAAATAGTATTTAAATTTCTTTTAACTACATTAAGACTATTTTTATTAAATTTACCATTAATTTTTTCTAAAATTTTTTGATAATTAACAGTTTTAAGCGATTCTAAATTATATTTTGATTTTTTATTTTTTGAAAAACTTACATTAATTGTTTTAAAAGGACTATTTAAATTCATATTATGTAAATTTATACAACTATTATTTCTATTTATAATTTTTGGTTTTTCATATAATAATGGTTTATTTTTAATTATATTATTATCATTCCTTTTTTTATATTCATCTAATTCTTTTAATAATAATAATATTTTTTCTTTATTTTGATTATTTTCTTCAGTAATTGTTTTTAATTTTCTTTTCATTTGGTTTATTATAATCTCTTTTTGATTTAATTTATACTCTAATGAATCTATTAATTTTTTATAATATTCATTTTGATTTTTATAAGAATCTTTTATCATATTTAAAGCTTCAGAAAAATGAATCACTTTTTCAGTATTTTTCATTTAAATAATAAATTTAAAAGAAATTTGAAAAAGACATCAAAAAACACTAAAAACAAATAAAAAAATAAATAAAAAAAATCTATTATTTAAAAGAAATGTCAAAAGAAGGTGAACTAGATAACTGGATTGAACAATTAAAAAATTGTCGTTTACTGAAAGAATCTCAGGTGAAAATATTATGTGAAAAGGCAAAAGAAATATTAAAAAAGGAACCAAACGTTGTTCAAAGTCGTACTCCAGTGACAATTTGTGGAGACATTCATGGTCAATATTTTGATTTAATGGAGTTATTTAAAATAGGAGGAAATGCTCCAGATACTAATTATTTATTCATGGGTGACTATGTAGACCGAGGATACTATTCAATTGAATCAGTATCTCTTCTCCTTTGTTTAAAAGTCCGTTTCCCGAATAGAATAACATTAACAAGAGGAAATCATGAAAGTCGTCAAATAACACAAGTTTATGGTTTTTATGATGAATGTATGCGTAAATATGGTAATTCAAATGTATGGAAAATATTTACAGATTTATTTGATTATTTACCAATAAGTGCAGTAGTTGATAATAGTATATTTTGTCTTCATGGTGGTTTAAGTCCATCTGTAGAAACATTAGATAATATAAATCAATTAAGTCGTTTTACTGAAATACCACAAGAAGGTCCATTTACTGATTTATTATGGAGTGATCCTGAAGATCGTTTTGGTTGGGGGATGAGTCCTAGAGGTGCGGGATATATTTTCGGACATGATATTAGTGAACAGTTTGAACATACTAATAAATTAAGTTTAATTAGTAGAGCTCATCAATTAATGATGAATGGATATAATTATTGTCACAATAAACATGTTATTACTATCTTCTCTGCTCCTAATTATTGCTATCGATGTGGGAATCAAGCTGCTATTATGGAAGTTGATGAAAATAAAAGACAAACTCTTTTACAGTTTGATCCTAGTCCGAATCAAGGAAGTGACAGTAATAAGGAAAGTGATAAGAGAACACCTGATTATTTTCTTTAACTCTATTTTTTTTCAAAAATGCATACTACCATCATTTTTGTTATTGTTTTTCTAAATTTTTTGAATTTTTTCTGTTGAAATATGGATTATTTTAAATTTTTTTTTAGATAACAATAAAAATAAAAATATTGAGCAAAAACTATTAATTTTAATATTTAAATAGTTCTATTTTTGGAAAAGGGAATTAAAGAATAAGGATTAAAATTTTCTCCAGTTTCTTTAGAATTACTAATATAATGAATATTTGTTTTTGTTTAATTAACATTTTTTCAGCTTTTTTATTTAAAGAATTTGATTAATTTCTATTTAATTTTCATTCTTTATTATCTTCTTTACCAATTCTAAATTAATAAATTTATTCATTTAATTATTTAATCAATTATTATAAGAATTAAAAACAGTTGACAGAGATATCATTCCTGTATTTCTCTTTAAATTTATATTATTTTCATATGTTTCTTTATTATTTTTTAATATTTTAAAATTATATCTATAAGAACAAATATTTAAAAAATGAAAGGCGAAGAAAAAAGTTCTAAAAAATAGATGTATAAAATACGTGAAATAGAAATAGAAAAAATTAATAATAAATATATCAGTAGGAGCATCAGGAGATAGATTAACAAAGGCAATAAAAGTATTAAAAGATTTAACAGGTCAAAATCTAATAACATCAAAAACAAGATATACAATAAGAGCATTTGGGATAAAAAGAAATGAAGAAATAGGATGTCATGTAACAGTAAGAGGAAAAAAAGCAGAAGAACTTTTAAAATTATGTTTAAAGGTTAAAGATAATGAATTAAAGGTTGGTTCCTTTTCTTATACCGGAAATTTTGGATTTGGAATTTCTGAACATATTAATTTAGGGATTAAATATGATCACAATTCTGGAATATATGGAATGGATTTTTTCACTGTTTTATGTAGAAGAAGAAGTAGAGTTTGCCAAAGGAAACATCAAAAAGTAGAAATGTAAATTTCCAAAAAGTTTCGCGACAAGATGCTGAAAAGTGGTTTGTTGAAAAATTAGGTGGAACACTTATTTAAAATAATATGAAAAAAATGGGAAATAATCAATCAGAAAGAAAATAGGAATTTTCCTTTTATTTAATTTTATTTATTTTTTTTCATAATATGAATAAAAAACAATGAATGATTAATGTATTTTTAATTGAGCAATAAAATAAGAAAAATAAAAATATTTAAAGATATATTTAGGAAAAATTTGATTATTAAGTTTTAAAATATTTATTTTTAAAAAGATTACAATTAAATTAAAATTAAATTTTGTTTATACATTTGAAATTAAACTAATCACTAATAATAATTTCTAAAAATCTATTATTATATATAATTAAATATCTTTCCCAATAGCATTCAATTTTTCAATAGTTTCAGGGAAACAAAATTTCTTAATTCTATTAGCAATATAAAAAGGACTCCAACTAATAATAGAAATTAAACCAATTTTCCAAAAAAATGTAAAATTCCAAATATAAGCAGTATTTAAAAGATTAGGTAAAAGATAAATAGAAATTAAATAACAAAATCCAGTTCCAATAAGGGAAACAACCATAAATTTATGAAATTTATTAATTTCAGTATATACATTTAAAATTTCCAAGAAAATTAAACAAGTAAAAGTAATAGTAACAATAATTAAAAATAAATTTTCTTGAAATAAAAATAAAGCACCAAACATAATAACTACAGCTTGATAAACGCTTTTAAAAAACCACCATAGAAAAATTTTTAAATTTAATTCTCTTCCCATTAATAAATTTTTATATAATCCTGGAAATTTCATAACATTTTTTTTATCAGTATCTTGATCAAGAAGAACACTAATAGAAGGGAAACAAGTATAAATAGTAGAATAACCCATAATAAGCATTCCATTATAAAGAGCAACAGAATTAAAATAGAAAATACAAGAAAAAATAAATTGTATTAAGCTAATAATTAATCCTCTATGAATAATAAAATTACTCATTTGACTAGTATTCTTATAAGCTAATCTTCCCCACCATAAAAGTAAAGTATCTAAATAATTAAATTCTAAAATTGAATAATCAGCAGCTAAAGAAGCTTGAAGACCTTCTTTACCAACAATACCAATTCCAACATCAGCTTCTTGTATCATTGCTACATCATTACCTCCATCACCAACTGCTGCTGTTCTTTTATCTGTATATTTCTTTATTGTCTTAACTATTATCCTCTTTTGTGTTGGAGAACATCGACAGCATACTACTGATGGTGCTTTCATTGCAGTTTCAAAAAATTCTTGTTCTAAGTTTTTTAAAGCTAAATCTAATGTATCTCCATCTATTATAAATATATGAGGATTCTCAGGAGATAAATTATTATATTCTGTTAATTTTTCCTTTAAAATTCTTATATCTTCATCTTTATCTTCATGTTCGAAATCATCATATTTTATTGAGTAAATTGTATGATTTTTTGCTTTTAAACCACATGATATTGCAATACATGTTGCTGTTTCTATTTTATCTCCTGTAAGCATCCATATTTTCATTCCTGCATTACGTAAATTTTCTATTGTTGTATTTACTCTATCTTGTAATAAATCTTCTACTCCTGTTACACATAAGAAATCCATATTATTTTCTAATTTACTTATTGCTTGAGATACTTTCTCTTTTCTATGTTCCATTGAAGTTAAAGCTTCATTATATTCTTGGATCCATTTATCAAATTCATTTTGAGAAACTATTCTCTCTGTTAATACTAATGTTCTTAAACCTTTTGCTGCTAAACTTTCTGCATTTTCTTTTATATATCCTTTATATTCTTCTTTTACATATTCTGTCATTACATTTTCAGCTCCTTTTAAATAAAATATTATATGACCATATTTTTTATTTTTTAATACTATTCCCATTCGCTTTGTATCAGAACTAAAAGGGAAATTTGCTAAAATTTCATATTCTTCTATAACATTCGCTTTATTTTTTATATGAATTTCTGAATCACTTCTATATATTAATCTCATTTCTAAAGTTTCAGCAAATTTAACTAAAGCAACTTCATCAGGTGATGATGCTTGATAAGTATATAAATCTGGATTATCTTTATCTTGAATAGGAGTTACATTATTACAAAGAACCATTGAAGTTATTGTATCTCTAATAACTTTTGTTCTTTGCCTTTTATTTTTTTTCCCTCTTCTTTCTTCTTTATTTATAGAATTTGTTGATATTGTATCTATTGAGTCATTAACTGATACTACATTATTATTATTATTATTAACTGAATCCAATAAAGCAGCATCATATTTTTTACATTCATCATCTAAAATTAAATTTAATTCATTAAATGATTCTTCTGAAAATTGATCCATTTCCATTGCTATTTTTTTAAATATCATTTCATTTTTTGTTAAAGTTCCTGTTTTATCAGTAAATACATAAGTTATTCTTCCTAATTCTTCTGGTATTGTACTATTTCTTGCAATAGTATCTTTAATTGATTCATCTCTATTTATCATAAGTGAAAAATATGTTTTTGAAACATCTAAATTAACTCTTAAAGAAATGGGAATTATTCCACAAAAAAGAACAATAAATCTAAAAAAGATAAAAAATAAATTCCAACTTAAAACATTGTAAACGACAATTTTCATAATAGTAATCACAGCAGATAATGCACACATAATAAAAAATAAGTAAACATTAATTTTATTAATTTCATTATCTAAAATTCCAATTTTAATTTTAGGTTCACTAGAATTCATTCTAGCTCTTGTTTCATTTCCAGTATAACAAACTATTCCAAAAGCTTTTTTAGAAGCTAAAACAGTAGAAGACCATAAAGTATTTTCTAAACTTAAAGGTTCTTTAATAATATTATTATTATCAATTTTACATTCAAAGACTCCTTCAAAATTATATATTAATTTAGAAGGAGCTTCATATTCAATAAAAGCATCTAAATTAATAATTTCTGCAATAGTTAATTTTTGAGTAGAACCTAAAGCTTTTCTTAATTTCCAATCAGTTTCACCATCTAATTGATCAGTTCTTATAAAAGCATGATTGTCATCAGCATCATTATTAAAAGTTTTAAGTAAAATAATATCAGCAGGAACTCTTTGATTTTCATTAATAATAATAAAATCTCCTATTTTTAAATTTGCTGATGTTACTTGAATTTCTTCTGGTTCATTATTAATATTATTCTTATATATTGTGTATATTTGATTATTTGTTATTCTATCTTGATATCTTCTATTTATATCATCATATAATTCTTTAATCATTGTTACTCCAACTACTATTACTAAAGGAGAAAGATATGAAAATAAAAATCCTACTATTAAAACAGGAACAAATTGAGTTAGTGTCATTATTAAATAAAAAAAATTTCCAAATTGTTTAAATTGATTAAATATAACAACAGGAACAAATGATATTAAATTATATTTATGATTTTCTACTTTATTACTAAAATAAGTGTAATTTAATTCTGATTCTTTTAAAAAAATATGCTTTTTAGATAATTGATCTACATGATGTAAACATGGGAAAATTTTAATTATTATTTCATGAAATAATGTTGGTCTATTACTTGTTGTTTGTTGTTTCTGATTATTAAATTGAATTAATTTTTCATTTAAATTAGTATCTTTCTCAGATAAGTCATTTTCCTTCATTTTATTATTTTTTAAATAAAATTGATATTTTCTTTAATTGTTATATTTTTTCCATTATATCAAATAATTATTTCTTATTATTTATTCAATTTCAGTTATATTTGAAATTATTTACACAATTTTTAACGCATTTTTTATTTAGATTTTTTTAAAAAGGATTTTATTATGTATATGATGAATTTAAGAAATTTTTAATTATTCCTTTAAAATATTATTGTTTTTTAATTTAATCAAATGTACATTTAAAGTATATATATTTTGATTAAAACTAATAATAGTAGAACAACAATAAAAAGTTTAAATATATAGGATATAATATATTTCTTAAAAAAAATGTCTGAAAATTATGAAATTGACAAAGAAACTTTGACCAAAATTTTTATTCAAATAGAATCTTTCATAAATCAAACATCTTCTTCAAATATAACTATAAATGATGATGGAAATGGAGAAAAAATAAAACTAAAAAAAATAACTTTTAATAATAAAAATCCTTATTTATCAAAAGTAAAGAAATTAAGAAAAAGTAGTGTTTCAAGTAAAAAATAAAAAAATATCGTTTATATAAATAGTTTATCAACTATCTTTTAAAAGATAGTCATATTTTAATTTTCTAGTTGTTGGTAAAAATATTCAATATGTAAATAACAGTTATATCTCATTTTGAATGACAAAATTTAACTTAATTGTTCGAAAATTTAATATTAATCTTAAAAAAATGTAAATTAATTATTGGATATCAAAGTTTAAAGGTATAAATATATAAATTTATTTATCATATTATTTTTTTACATAAGAATTAACTATTAAACAATTTTCATATTATTAAAATTAAATAAATATCGGTTAAAATCTAATTATTTTAATATCAGAAAAATAAAAAAATATATAAAACTAATTAATTAAAAGCAATAAAAAAAAATAAAAAAAAAAATAATTTTCATTAAATAAAAAAATATGATAGAGGAGGAAAAATATGATGATGATTTTTTAGAATCATTAAAAGAAGAAAATTCAATTCAAACAGGTTCTCAAGATTCATTTGGAAAAGGAATATTAAAAGCCTATGAAGAACATAAAAAAGCAGAATCAAAAATAAATCAAAGACCAATAAGTTCATATCATAATAATAATCAAGCAAATAATTTAAATAAAGAAGATTTAATTTCTTCATCAAAACAAAAGCCACAAAGTGCTCATCCTATTTCTTCAAATAATTCTAATATTAATAAATCTAAATCTTCATCTTCAAAATCTGAAAAAGAATGTGATAAAAACTTTGAAGAAATTATAACTGATCTTAAACAATTTATTGAAAAATATCATATTAAAAAATCTGATTTTATTGATAATGAAAATCTATTTTTATCTTTTGAAGATTTTAAATCTCAACTTCATTCTATTCATTATATGATTCCTAAAGAATATGTTAGAGTTTTATTTAATAATAATAATGAAGGAGCTAAAGATGATTATATTTCAATGGCTAAATTTCTAAAATATGTATATGATGAAAGTGAAGAATCAAGTAGTATTGTTTCTCAATCAAATTTAAGTAGTATACATAGTATTCAAAGTAAAGAACAAAAAAGACCTTATTCTAATAAAAAAATTGATAAATTTGAAAAAGAAAAAAATATTTATAATGTTGCTTTTATTAATGAAGAATTTTCTAAATTTAATAAAGATATTAATGATATTATTAGAACAGATGGTAATAAAATGAATAATTATAATAATTATTCTACTTTTAGTAATAAATTATCTAATTATAATTCATTTAAACAAAGACCTGGAACTGCGAAATCTAAATTATCAAATTATTCTTCTAAAATAAATATAGAAAGTAAACCTATAACAATTTCACATAAAGATTCTAAAACTTATTCTTTAAAAGAAGAAGAAAAAATAGCTTCACATATGTTAAAAGAAGAAAGAGATAAAAAGTCAAAATATAATACAAAAGAAATAATAAAAAAAAGAAATTTAGAAAAATTAAGAGAAGATGAAAAAATAAGAAAACAATTTGAAAAAAGAAGAAATGATTTTAGAAATGAATGTTTAGAAAAATGTGCAGAAATGAATAAAATATGTGAAGTATTAGGCTTGAATAAAACATATAAATTAATCCCTCAAAAAAATTTTATATTTACTATTCTTAAAAAGAATAGTAGAAATAAAATTGAAGAAATTGAAGTTAAGAAATTTGATATTGAATATAGAAGATTAAATAAATTATATAAACAAAGAGATGTTAAAGAAAGATATAGTGTTCAAGAACAACCTCCTAAAAAAGATATGGAAACTATTGTTAAAGAAAGACAAAATGAAAAAAATGAAAAGAAAAAAGATATAAAAGAAGTTTTAATTGAAGCTGTTAGGTTAAAAACTAAATTAAAAAATCAATTAGATAATTTAAAATCTAAAGTTAAAATTGATGAAAAAGTTGTTATTGAACAATTACTAAAAGCTGGTATTGAAATGCCTAAAAAAAATAATGATAATAATGAGGATAAATTAGAAAAATGAGAAAATAATAAATAAAAAGGAATAAGATAGATAATTACTTTTTTTAAATTTTAAAAATAAAATATATTTTAATTATATGAGTGAATTTTAATATATTTAAAAGATAACTTAATAATAAAAAAATGATTTTAGATTTTAAAATAATATAATTAATCTCAATAGGATAAATTTTATATACTTTTTATGAAACTTAATGTTTTTTATAAATAATAATAGCTTTTATTGTATCAATATAATTAATTTTTAAATAAATGAAAAAATAAATTTTATGCTTTAAATTTATTATAAAAATTTAAAATTAAATGTTTTTATATTTTTCTATATGAGAACTGTAATTAAAGGTTGATGTAAAGATGGAAGATTATTTAATATATAATTAATACCAATTTTTATTTCTTTCATATTTCTAAATTTGTTGTCTCATCAATTTTCAAGATTTAATATTTTAAAATTTCAAATTTAAAAATTTGAATATTATATAATTATCTTAATATCTGAAAATAAATAAAAAATCTAGATATAATTCTTTCATCTTCTATATTGAATTGTTATATAAACTTAAATTATCTAGAAATTTCAAGTATAATATTTTATCTAAAATAAAAGGTTTAAACTTGAGGAATATTTTTATTTTTTATTTAAATCATCAAATGAATTAACAAAAACTAAATTATTGATATTTATATCAATAATTTCTCATTTTTTTTAAATCTATAAAATCCTAGATCAAATTCTTTTTCCATTCCTATTTTTTTACCTTTTATATCAAAAAGAGTTAAATTTAAGTTTTTACATTATTTGAAAAAAAATTTCAAATTTTTTTAATCATTTTTTTTTGAATTTTAAAAAGATAATAATGTTAAATTGGATAAATTTAAAATTTTAATATGAAAATTACTATTATTTAAATTATTTGACTTAAAATCATATAAGATAAAACAAGCGAAAATTCAAATCAAAAAGAAAATCAAATGAAGATAAAGAATAATTAATTAATTTATTTTTAATATTATTCATTTTTATAGAATAAATTCATTTAATTTATCAATATTATATTTTAATATTAAAATCGTTTAAATTGATATCTAAATATTACAAATAATAAAAATATAAAATTTAATAATAAGATAACAAAAAATATAATAATAATTCGATTTTTACTATTTAAATAAATTACTGTTAAAAGCTGCCATTATTTTTATACAATACTTTGTTATTCCCTCACATAAATTATTAAAATGATAAATATTTAACCCAAAAAATAATATATTAAATCAATGAAATTTGAAGAGACTATACAAGAGAAGAAAAATAATTTTAAAGTAAGTAATGATTTTCCTCTTCTTTTATTTTTGTTTATACAAAAATAAATTCCCAAATTTTTTTTTATTTTTAAAATTAATGGTTTTAATTATCTTACTTTTTATAGATTCAACAAAATCAAAAATCTATTATATTAGATAATTCCAAAAATATTATCTTGTGGAATAGAAATTCAAATATAATAAACTTACTTTGTGAAAATAAAGAAGATTTAATGTGGCATAATTTAATATACATTGAGCTTAATTTTAATATAAATAGTAAATCAATTTTTTTATCAATTTTTAATAGATTTTCATTTTAATGAAGAATTCCTTTGGGAAAGAAAGAATCATGATTCAAATTATATAAAGAAATTTGCAGTTGAATTAATAAGAAATAAAGTAATTAAAAATGGATTTGAATATGAAAAAGGAGTTGAATCTTTAACAAAAGATTGTTTAGATTGTAAGAATAATTTAATCTTAAACTTTTTATTATATAGTATATGCAAATTATGTTACAACGAAAATTTTAGAAGAGATTTATTTTTATGATAAATTTAACCCTTTTAAACTTATTAAAAGTGGAATTTTTTCTAATGGAATAATAGAAAATGAGTTTTATATTTTAATAACTTTAAACATTAATGAAAATGGTTTTAAATATTATGATGTGATTAATTGGGATATTTTAAATGAAAATTTTACTCCTGAAGATTATGCAGAACAACTTATTATTGATGAAAATTTACCTTATGAATTTAAAGCTTTAATTTCTCTTCAAATAAGAAAACAAATTAAAAATTATGTTTTTAAATTGTTAAACAATTATTATAATAATTATGAAAAATATAATCAAAAAGATTATCTAGATAATCAAAGAATAAGAAGAAAAGAAGAAAAAAATATAATATCTTTTTTATTTGATCCTAAATTAGAAGATTTATTAGGAAATAAAAGAAAAAGAGATTTAATTGAAAATGAGGAAAAATTAAATAAAAAAGTTAAAAATGATTTAATTAAAGAATGTAATTCTGAAAGTATTAAAATTGATAAAAAATTATTTACCAAATATATTAACTCAAAGAAAGAATATGATTATGAAAAAAAAAAAAATTTTGATTCAGAACAAATTTCAATTTCTGGAAATGATGAAACAGAAAATAACAGTAAACATTCAAATATTTTTTCAAGTAATTCTAATTTAAATACTTTAGAAAAAGAGTTAAATGAAAATATTGTTATTCAATTAAAGGGAAATGGTAAAAGAAAAAAATAAAAAATCCATTTTTCTTTTAAAATGTATTTTATAAATAAAGAAGATGTTTTTTTAAATAAAATTATTTTTTACTCACCCTAATTGTTTATATTGTAGTTTATGTTTTATATAACAAAAAATAATTTTAAATTAATTTAAGTTAGATTCAAACTAATTTTTTTTTATTTATATCTTTTTCAAAATAAAAAATTAATAAAAAACATATAAATAAAATATATTTTATATATATCAAACCATTAATACTTTTCTCAAGAAGAAAAATAAATTAAAAAATAAAACATGTACAATGAGTTCCATTTTCTTTTCTTGAAATTTTCCTTTGTGTTCCATTTTTTTCATTAATCTCTTTATTATCATTTTTTTCTTTTTTATTATTTTCTTCTTTTTTATCATTCTCATCTTTTTTTTCATTATCTTCTTTATTATCATTCTCATCTTTATTATCATTCTCATCATTTTTATCATTGTCTTTCTCATCTTTATTATCATTATTTTCATTTTTGTTTTTCCCATTAATTTCACTTTCACTTTTTTTATCTTTATCACTTTTATCATTTTTTAAATTTTGATTTAAATTCTCTTTATTATCTTCCTTATAATGCTTTTCAACACTTTTCCTATGATGATGATTATGATTATGATGACGATAAATATTTTTAACATGATTATCATCATTATTCATATAATTAATTTCAAGTTCAAATTCACTATTTCCTCCATTATTAATAATACTTCTTCTTTTAGGAATAGAAGAAATTCCCATTGCACTATCTCTTTTTTTCTTATAACCTCTTTTAGGAGATTCCAAAATATTATTTCCCATACTATTCCATTCAAATAAATTATGCCTACTTTCATTATTAATACCATTACTAACATAATTACATTCACATTTCTTAATTAGAACATTTTCAAACAATTCACATAAATAATTATAATTAGGTTCTTCTTCAAATTCTAATTTTTTAACGTATACTAAATAATTAATAAATTCATGAGGATATCCAGAACATAAATCTTCTAATTTCGTATTTAATTTAACATCACCGATTTTTTGATAATGTTTATCATTACTTTTAGCTTTAATACCTTGCCAAGGTAAATTTCCTCTTAAAAAATATAATAAAACATAAGCAATACTTTCTAAATCATCTCTTCTACTTTGTTCAATGCCTTGATGAGTATAAATAGAACAATATCTTGCAGTTCCAGTCATTGATTTCCCTGTTTTATAAGGAATATGATTTCCATTATTTAATATATATCTTTTAGCTAAACCAAAATCTATTATATATAAAGTATCTTTTGAATTGTCTCTTCCAATCATAAAATTATCTGGTTTAATATCTCTGTGTATTTGTTTTTTATTATGAACATGTTCTATTAATTTTACCATATCTATTCCTAAAGTACATACTGTTTTAAGAGAGAATTTTTTATTTTGAGATGAAAATAATTGATTTAATGATTTTCCTAATTGCTCCATTACTAATATATTAAAACCATCTATTTTTCCAAATTCATATATTTTGGGAATTCCTACTGTATTTTTTAATGCGTTTAATTTATGAGATTCAGATTCTAAAAGGCATAAATTGGGCTTTTCTGATTGAATCTCTGTCTTTATTGCTACTTTTTCATTTGTTTTAATATTTATTCCTGCAAAAACTGTTCCGAATGAGCCTTTTCCTAATTGACGAATTATATTATATTTGTTGAAAACAACTTTAAGATTAAATTGTCGTTTTTCTGCTTCTGACATTTTTTTATTTTTTTTTTTTTTTTTCTTTTTTTTGAACTTTATGGTTTTAACCTGAATTATATTATAATTAGAAAAGAATTAAATTATTATTGTTTTTATTGGTTTTGATAATTTATTGTTAAAAAGAATTATATTTAAATTAAAATAATAAAAAGTAAAAAATGTATGATAATACAATAATTTCAAAATATGACACAACAGAAAAAGATAAAGAAATAAAAAATAAATTTTATGAATCAAAGCCATCATCAAAGAATAGTACATTAATTCAAAATGAAGAACTTAATAATCCTTTTTCAAAAAATTTAGCAAGTTCAAATGTAAGTGGATTTAATGAAAATAGGAAAAATCCTTTATTAAAACAAACCAAAAATTCAGTAAAAGAATTAATTCAATATAATACTAATTTTCAAAATTCAAAGAAATCTTCAGTTGAAAAAATAGATGAAATAGAAGTACAAAAAATATTATCTCCAGTATATGATAAAGTAGATGAAATAAAAAAAGAAATAAAAAAAATAAATAACAATATTTCTAATAATAATATTAATAATAATAATTTAGATGATGATATATTTAAAGCACATAATTATTTAGAAAAAAATAAAACTAATATTGAAGATACTTTAACTTATATGAAAGAAAATATAGCAAATATTAATTATGAACAAATAGGAAAAGACATAATTGATTTAACTTCAATGTTAGAAAATTTAAATAATGAAATGGAAAAAATGGCAAATGAATTTAATGAAAAATTTGAATTAATAATTAAAGAAAAAAGAAGACAAAAAATTGCAGATGATTTATTAAGTGGGAAATATAATGAAAATACTAATTCTTCTAAATATTTTCCAAATGATAAAAGCTATACTCCTTCTAATAATTTAGAAAAAATTGATTATAATGAATATAAAAATGATTTAGATAATATTAATTATGAAAAAGAAGATTTATTATTAAGATATCAAAAAGAAAGAAAAGATTTTGAAAGAGATTTACCTAAATTAATGAAACCTAGTGAAAAAACTTATTTTACTTATGATATAAATGAAGATAAAAAAACAGGAAAAGAAAAAAGTAAAAAATCTAAAAGTAAAAAAAGTAAAAATAAAAATATATTATATGATAATAAAACAAATCAATCAAAACAAAAAAAAACAAATCAACAAATTGAACCTACTAAATATACTAATAATAAATTAGATAAAAACAAAATAGATAATAATAAATTAGATAATAATAATATAGAAAATGAAAGTGAAGAAAATGAAAAAGAAGAAGAAGAAAAATTATCTCCTTTAGAAAGAATGTCAAAATATCAAGAAAAAATGTCAAATTTAGCAAATGAAATTCAATCAAAGAAATCTCGTTTATCATCTAAAGAAAAAAAAGTAATTAAAGTAGGTCCTTCAAAAAAAGATATAATAAGAACAATGCAACCAAGATCTTTAAATTCAAAGAAAACTTTACAAGATTTTAAAAGAACTAAATTAAATCCTGTTTACGAATATGAAGAAGAAAAAAGAGAACCTAATAATTTTAGACAAGGTAAATATCCTTCTATTATAGAAGAGAATAATTTAAGAATTAATTATTATAATAAAAAAAAACCTAATATTTATCCAGAATATAATAGGAATAAAACTAATATTGAAATTAATTATAATGATTATGATGAAGAGGAATTAAATAATGAAATAAGAAAAAATATTGAATTATATATTAGAAATGCTTTAAGAGGAAAAAAACCAGATTTATATAATGAAAAAAATATTAAGATTGATATTGAAGAGAAAAATAAAAAATCAACTAATGAAGATTTAATGAAAATATTAATTCAAAAATTTGATGAATTACAAAGAGCAATTGTTGGAGGAGGAATAAATTATAATTATGATAATATAGATAATAATGTGAATTTAAATCAAAGTGGAAGAAATATAAATGATATTATTGCTGATCAAATATTACAACAATTAGGAGTTGAAGTAGATGTTAATATTGATAAAGATAATATTTCTAATAGAAACATTCCAAATGATATGAATTATAGTAATAATCAATCTCGTAGATCTATTAAAATAAGTGAAAGAAAAAAAAGAGAAATTGAAAAAGAAAAAGAAGAAGGTAAAAAAGAAGGAAAAAAAATTCCTTTGTTTGAAAAAGAAGATAAATTATCAATAAATGAATTAGATCAACTTTTTCAAATGCCTCATAAGATAAATTTAAGTGAATATAATGTTTCATCGTCATCATCTTATTTAAGTGAATCATTAAATCAAAAAAATTATAATTTAAAAGAAATGCTTGAAATTCATGAAAGAAATATATATTCAAATGAAAAAGAAGATTCAATTAATTCTATTTCAAAAGGACAAGCAATAAGTGAAGATAATGAATATGATAATAGTTCTTTTATTAAAAAAAATAATATTAATAAAGGAAATGAATATAATATTAGAAATAGAACTGGATTAGATTTATTAATGTTAAAAAATTATAATGAAAGAATTCCACAACAAATTTTAGGAAATATTAGTGGAATTAATGATAATAATGATTATAGTGTTTCTGAAAGTTTTAAAGATGATAATCAAGAAGTTGTTGATATTAATGATAATAATAGACTTCGACAACTTGGTTTGTATCAAAGTGAAGAATTTAGGAATTTTGAAAATAATCTTAATCAGTTTAATAATAATAATAAACAGTAAATATTTTAGTTTTTTTTTGTTTTTTAAGGATTATTTAATATTTTAATTTATTTTTTGATTATTTATTTAATAGATTTTTAAATTGTATAATGTTATAATTATCAGAAATATAAAAATAAAATATAAGAAATAAAGACAAAAATCAATTTAAAAATATTGCAATATATTTCTTAATATTAATAAATTTTTTTGATTAAAAATAAAATTATCAAAGAGGAGATTTTATAATTGTTAAAATTATTTGATTTATTGTTGTATTAATTATTATACTTTCATTAAATAAGATTTTGTTTATGATTTATATTATATTAATAAATTTATGATTTAACAAATTATTTTTTTTTACTTGTTTTAAATAAATAATCATAAAAAATTAAATTAAAGGGAAATAATAAAAGCTATTATTAAAAGAAAAATGAATGATGATACAATAGAAGTTATATTTAATAATAATCAACAACTAATAAATAAAATAAATAATTTTGAAGAATTTCAACAAAAATGTTTGGATGTATTTGATATAAATGAAAACAAAGATAATTATATTTTTTATGCTAAAATTCAAGATATAAAAATTGAAATAAGTGATCAACAAGTTTATTATGATAATTTAATTCTTGAATTAAATACTCCAACTGTTTTAATTGAAGAAAAAGATAATAGTTATAATGAAATGAATGAAATTAATGAACTAAAAAAGAAAATAATGAAAACAATAGAAGAAATGAATAATATTGATGAAGAAATATCAAAAAAAGAAAAAAATATAGAAAATTGTAAAACTAAAATTAAAGAAAATCAAAAATTATTACAAAAATATAGAGAAAGTTCTAATAAACAAATTCAAGATATTCAAGATATGATAAAAAGATTAAAAAATTCTAGTATGATAAGTAAAACGAATATTTCAAATTCAATGCTATCAGAAATATCAATAACTCAATTACAATCATTAAATTTTAAAGTAACCTTTAAGAATGTTCCATCAATATCTAAAAGTAAAATTGAGAAATATTATTCTATTGATTATATAATAGAAAATAACGGTCCAATATCAATTCCTCAAAATACTAAATTTATGATAATTGAAAGGGATTCTCCTTTTAAATTTCATTCTAATAAATATATTAATAAAGATAGGGAAATTGCAATTAATGAAAAAGTTAATGGTACTTTAAATATATCTGTTGATAAAAAAAATTTATTAGTGAAAGGAATGAAAGAAATTAAATGTACATTAAAAGATAATAGTCATGGAAATTTTGGTAAAGAATTTTTAATTAGGGTTGCTGTTGATGATTAATAAATTTCTTGTTTTTCTTGAACAATTTTAAATAATAATATTATTCTTTAATTTATTTGTGGTTTTAATGTTTTGAATATTATAATCAATTAAATTTATATTTGATAAATACTTCAAAATAATATTCTTTTTTTTCCTTAATTTATCTTATTGTTTTTAATTTTCTTATTAAAAAAGAAAAACTATTTAAACATTTATTTATTTTTTTTCTTTATTTTTAAAAATAAATTATAATACTTCATTTGTCAAAAGCCATTCTAATATGGGAATAATAAAATAATTATCTATTAAATCTTATATTAAAAGAAATTCAAATTAAGAAAATAATTTTATGCTTAATTAAATTATGCTTTTAATTTAAAACTATATTAAGTTAAATTAAGTTAATGTTTAATTAATTTATATTCAAAAAAATTAACATCAAAGAAAATTAATTTTAAATAATTAAAAAAAAGTAATAAAATCATTTTAAAAATCATTATTTAAATAATATAAAATTTTTTATTATATAAATTACATTCCAATATATTTTTTAATTTATTTCATCTATTATTTATTAATATCATTTGTATTATTTTTATCATTATAATAATTTTGAATTAATTTTAAAAAACTTTTTTTCCTTAAACTTAAACTTTCTATAATTTCAGGGCTAATTTTTTCTAAGAAATCATGATTAATAGAAATTTGACATTCACTATTATTAATTTTCCAAAAAGAATACTTAATAATTTGCTTAGTAATATTAGGTTTATTCCCAGTTAATTCACAAGCTAAAACCCATTTTTTAACTCCTTCTTTTTTATCCAATAAAATTAATTTAATATTAAAAACTTGATTATGATTATTAACAACACTAAAAACTTCTCCAATTTTCATATTTAAAATATTAACATGTAATATATTAATACCAGGAAATAATTTATTCATTTTTTCACCATTAGTAATAAAATAAAATAAATCTTCCATTTTACAATGAATAATAGCACTTTCATATTGAAAAAGTTCTAAAAAAGATTCATCTAAAATATTTTCTAATTTTTTTAATATATCAACATATTCATATTTAAATTCTCCCGAATTCATATAATTATTAATTCTATCAGAATTATATTTACTTTTAATTCTTAATAAAGAAGTATTATCTTTAGTAACTTGATAAACAATACTTTTAATAATAATTTTTTCATTCATTGAAGTATTTAATTCCCAAGTTATTTTTCTTAATTGACTATAATTTAACACTTGAATAACTTTACCAACATAAGGTAAAATACCAAAAATTAATCCTTCGAATTCATTTCCTGTTGTATATGAATTATTTCCTTTTGTTATTATTGGAGGAAAGTGCTTTCTTCCATTTAATACACTTACTCTTAAAAAATTACGAGCTACTAACCATACTCTATCTATATTATGGTGTAAATGGTAACTTTTATCTAATTTATATTTGTATTTTTGTTTTATTGAATTTATCATTTTTTTTTTTCTCATTTTTTAGAAATTTTTTTTATATTAATATTTTATATGAAAATTATTATTTATTGTTAATTGAATATTTAAATCTTTTTTTTTTTACTTTATTTATTTTTGTTGAAGTATTGATATATTTCAGGAAATTTTATTGCATTTTTTCCATTGTTTTCTTTTTGGATTTTCTTTTGGTTTTCTATTTCTTTTTTTTTTTCTTCTTCTTTTTCTTTTTTTAAAAGTTTAACTGCATTTGATAAATCATCACTATCTTCTTCTTCATATTCTGGTTCTTCTTTTATATCTTTTCTAAATTTGAAAAAATTTTTTTGATTTGTATTAAACATTATATCTAATTCTTCTTGATTTTCAAATTCTTCATTTTCATCATCATTATTATTATTACTTTTATTTTTATTAATATTATTATTATTAGAATGATGAATATTATTATTTAAAGATTTCTTATTTTCATTTTCATTATTATTTTTTATTAAATTATTAAAATTTAATTTCTTTGTTTTATTATTATTTAAACTTTCATTTTTTTTTTTATTTAAATCAAAAGGAAAATCATTTAAAAAAGCATTAATTCCATTATTATTATTTTTATATTTATATTTAGAATCTAATAATACATTAGGCCATTTATTATTATTAGAATAATAATTTTTAAAATAAGAATTTTTATTAAATTGATTAAATTTAATATCTTTACTTTCCAAATTTTTAATTGGATTAATCCAAGGATTATTATGATTATAATTAGAGAATAAATTTTTTTTATTTCTTGCAGTATGATTTCTTTTTTTTTTATATTTTTGAATTTCTAATAAATAAATATATCCAGGTTGATTTTTATCAATAATATTTTTTTTTCTTGAAGTTTTACTTGTTTTTGAACTTTGTTTTGATTTTGTTGAAGTTGCTGAATTTATTTTTGTATCAAAGTTAAATCCTGTTCTATAATATTTATCATTATTTTCATTATTATTTTTTTTTATTTTGTTAAACCATTCATTTTCTTTTTCTCTTTCTAATTCTGATTCTAATGTTTTTTTTTCTTTTTCTTCTAATTTCTCTTTATTTATATTATTTGAATTTTTATTGCTTCTATAATATTTAAATTTATTATTTTTACTTTTCTGATTTTTCCATTTTTTTTTCTTTTTGTTTTTTTCAATAATGAAATTATTAATTTAAATTTATTTTTTATTTAAGTTAATTTTCTTTATTAAATTAAGAATTTTTTGGAATAAAATTGTATTTAAAACAATTAATTATTAAAATTAATAATTTGATCAAGAGGTAATTTAGGTAAAGAACCATCTCTTTTAAAAATAATTTTTCTTTTTATTTTATCTTTACTTCTACTTATTTTTAATATTGTACCATTAGAACTTGAATTTACACTAATATTTTTTCTTTTTCTAACAAAAATATTTTTCTTAATTGAATTATCAATTTTTTTATATTTATTATTAACATGATTATTCTTATTAGAATTATTTAATTTATTATTATTCTTACTAATATTATTTCCATTTTTATTTATTGTTATTGTTGAAATATTTATTTCTTTATCTGAACTTCCTAAATTATTATCATTTATATTTTCTATTTTCTCTTGAGATGAAATTAAAGAATTGTTTAAAGTATAATTTTTAATATAAACACTATTTACTCTTTTTTTATTAAGATTAAAATAATTAATGTTATTATTATAAGGAAT
>JAEEGK010003170.1_pt1 | contig 41127 bp, 30 predicted proteins | sample 8958771 | NCBI WGS metagenome assembly JAEEGK01 (sample SAMN16246547, study PRJNA631951) | gut metagenome | biome: gut microbiome; feature: rumen; material: SC-attached | host: Bos | place: Iran: Karaj | collected 2018-10
TTCACCATTGAGGAAGAGAGCGACGGCGGAGAGGACCTCCGGGCCAAATACCGTTATCTGGACCTGCGCCGCGGACCGCTGCAACGCGCCCTGGCGTTAAGGCACCGCGTTGCTCACGAGGTTCGGAACTATCTGGATGATAAGGGCTTTATGGAAATTGAAACCCCTTACCTCATCAAGAGCACTCCGGAAGGCGCCCGCGACTTCGTGGTCCCGTCCAGGATGAATCCGGGCCAGTTCTACGCCCTGCCGCAGAGTCCCCAGACCTTCAAGCAGCTGCTGATGGTGGCCGGCTACGACCGCTACTTCCAGATTGTGCGCTGCTTCCGTGACGAGGACCTCCGGGCCGACCGTCAGCCGGAATTCACCCAGATAGACTGCGAAATGTCCTTCGTGGAGCAGGAAGACGTCCTGGACACCTTCGAAGGGATGATGCGCACCCTGTTCAAGAACGTGCTGGACGTGGAAATCCCCAACCCGCTGCCGCGGATGAGCTGGTACGACGCCATGGACAACTACGGCTCCGACAAGCCGGACGTGCGCTTCGGGATGAAGATCCACGAAATCACGGACGTGGCCAAGGGTAAAGGTTTCAGCGTGCTGGACGACGCAGCCTACATCGGCGCCATCTGCGTCCCCGGCGCGGCCGAATACACCCGCAAGCAGATAGACGAGCTCACCGAATGGGTAAAACGCCCGCAGGTGGGTGCCAAGGGCCTCATTTACATCCGCGTAAATGCCGACGGCAGCTTCAAGAGCTCCATCGACAAGTTCTACGGGGCCGATGACCTCTCCCGCATCGCCGCCGCCGCCGAAGCCCGGCCCGGCGACCTGATGCTGGTGATGAGCGGTCCTGCCAAGCGCAAGGTTCAGACCATGCTGGGTGTGCTGCGCCTGGAAATGGGTGGCCGCCTGGGCCTCAGGAACCCGCAGGAGTTCGCCCCCCTGTGGATCGTGGACTTCCCGCTGCTGGAGTGGGACGACGAAACCCAGCGCTTCTACGCTATGCACCACCCCTTCACCGCTCCCAAGCCGGAGCACGAGAAGTGGTTCTATTCCAATGAGAAAGCGGATCTGGAACGCGTCTGCGCCAATGCCTATGACTTCGTGCTCAACGGCAACGAACTGGGCGGCGGCTCCATCCGTATCCACAATGCCGATATGCAGAAGCGCATGTTCGAGGTGCTGGGTATCGGAGAGGAAGAGGCCGAGTACAAGTTCGGCTTCATCATCAACGCCTTCAAGTTCGGCGCCCCGCCGCACGGCGGCCTGGCCTTCGGCTTCGACCGCGTGTGCGCCCTCATGGGCGGCCAGGACACCATCCGCGACTACATTGCCTTCCCCAAGAACAACCAGGGCCGCGACGTGATGATAGACAGCCCGTCCGCCATCGACCAGACCCAGTTGGATGAGCTCCAGATTGCCCTGAACCTTTCCGCCAAGGCCTCAGAATAACGTTTTGCCCGGCGCCAAGTGCATTTTAGGCCGTTTTTGCACTTGGCACCCCCTTTTAACTCTGTCCCAAGTGCAAAATTGGCCAAATTTGCACTTGGACTATTCCCGATATGGTAACTAGGCACAAAGACTACGACCTGTCCAGCCGGAACACTTTCCGGATGCGGGTCCGTTGTGCCTTGTACCTTGAAATCACGGAAGAGGCCGATCTGGCCGCCCTGGACTGGAATGCCCTGCCCCAACCGGTGATGGTAATGGGCGGCGGCTCCAACCTTCTCTTTACCAAGGACTTCTCAGGCACGGTTCTGCATTATGCAGGAGGTGCTGCCTTCGGCGGAACTCCGTTCGCTTCGCTCTCTCCGGCCCCTCCCACCGCTGACGCGGCGGGCCCCTCCCCCTACCCATGTCCGGGGGTGGACATGTCCGCCGGAGGCAGTACCTCCTGCATGGTAACAGTGCCGGCCGGAGTGGTGTTTGATGAATTCTGCGCCTGGGCGGCGGCAGAGGGCCTTTGGGGGCCGGAGAATCTGTCGCTCATTCCCGGCGAGGTGGGTGCCTCGGCCGTGCAGAACATTGGCGCCTATGGCGTGGAGGCCAAGGATATTATCGCAAAAATCCGCGCCTGGGACCGCCAGGAAGGCCGGTTCGTGGAAATTGATCCGGCCGATTGCCAATACGGTTACCGCACTTCCCGCTTCAAGACGGAGTGGAAAGGCCGATACATCATCACGGCCGTAACCTACCGCCTTTCGAAGGCTCCCCAGCCCAAACTGGACTACGGCGGCGTGCGGAAAGCATTGGAAGCTAAAGGGAAGATTGTGCCTTCCGGCAGCCAGTGTTGGGTGGACCTAGTCCAGCCACAATCTGGCCCAGGTCTTATTTCAGATGGTGGACCAAGTCCAGGCAATGTGGCCCAGGCAGGCCTCCAGGGCACAAGTGGTGGACCAGGTCCAGGGGATAAAAGTGGACTTAGTCCAAAAACAGACTGGACCAAGTCCAAGACAGACAACGTAATAACCCCTCAAGACATCCGGGACACCATCATCGACATCCGGCGGCAGAAACTGCCGGATCCGGAGGAAGTGGGCAGCGCCGGGAGCTTTTTCTGCAATCCGGTCATCAGCCGGGAGCATTTTGAGCGCATCGTAGCCCTGGCCCGGGAAGACAATGGGCCGGACTATCAGGTGCCGCATTATGAGGTGGGAGACCAGATCAAGGTTCCCGCCGCCTGGCTCATAGATCAGTGCGGCTTCAAGGGTGCCCGGAACGGCGGCGCGCAGGTGTATCCCAGGCAGCCCCTGGTCATAGTGAATGCCAGCGGAAACGCCGCGCCGGAAGAGATTATCGGCCTGGAAAAACAGGTAATAGACACCATAGCAGCCAAATACGGCATTACCCTCCATCCGGAGGTGGAACATATCTAGCGCAATGACACTCCGCGAAGAAATAGGACGGCGTATCCTGCTTCTGGACGGCGCCATGGGAACCCAGATTCAGCGGCAGGCGCCGCCGGAGGAGGACTGGCACGGTAATCCGGAAATGCTCAACCTCACCCGCCCGGAGCTCATCCTGGACATTCACCGGGGATATATTGCCGCCGGGGCCGATATCATAGAGACCAATACCTTCAGCGCCAACGCCATCTCCCAGGCCGAATACGGCTGTGCCGAAAAGGCCGGCACGATGGCCCGGGAAGCGGCCCGCATCGCCCGGAAAGCCGCCGATGAGGCTCCCCGCAAAGTATGGGTGGCGGGCAGCATCGGCCCCACCACGCATTCGCTGAGCCTGGCTTCGGACGTGGACAGAAGTGCCTGGAGACCATTCGGTTTCGACGGTTTTGTGAAGGCCTTCCGGGAGCAGATAGAAGGCCTGGTGCAGGGCGGGGTGGACTGCCTCCTGCTGGAAACCGGCTTCGACGCTCTCAACACCAAGGCTATGCTCTACGCCGCGGCCGATTGGGACATCCCCGTGATGATATCGGCCACATCGGCCGACCGCAGCGGCCGCACCCTCACCGGACAGACGCTGGAGGCCTATTTCACGGCGGTACGGCGAGACAAACTGCTGGCCTTTGGCATCAACTGTTCGCTGGGGCCCAAGGATATGCGTCCGCTGCTGGAAGAAGTGGCCCGCTTTGCCGATGTCCCCGTGCTCTGCTATCCCAACGCCGGCCTGCCGGACGAGCTGGGCCGCTACACCATGGGCCCGGAGGAGATGGCCGAAGCCGTGGAACCGCTGCTGCCCTTGGTGAACATTATCGGCGGCTGTTGCGGCACCACCCCGGAGCACATCCGGGCCTTGGCCGCACGGATTGAAAACCGCCCTCCCCGCCCGCTTCCGGAAAAGGAGAAACGCCTCAAGGTGAGCGGCTTGGAAACCGTTACGGTGGACCGGGAGAACAACTTCACCAACATTGGCGAGCGCACCAACGTGGCCGGTTCCCGCAAGTTTGCCCGCCTGATTGCCGGTGGCCAGTACGAGGAGGCGCTGCAGGTGGCGGCGCAGCAGATAGACGGCGGCGCCGGCGTCATCGACATCAATATGGACGACGCTATGCTGGACGCCCCTAAGGAAATGGAAACCTTCCTCCGGTACATCTCCGGGGACCCGTCGGTGGCCAAGGCGGCGCTGATGATAGATTCGTCCCACTGGGAGGCGGTACTGTCTGGCCTCAAAAACGCTCAGGGCAAGTGTATCGTGAACTCCATCTCGCTCAAGGAAGGGGCCGATGCGTTTGTGAAGAAAGCTCTGGAAATCAAGCGCCTGGGGGCTGCCATGGTGGTAATGGCCTTTGACGAGGAAGGGCAGGCCACCACCTTCCAGCGCAAGACGGAAATCTGCGCCCGCAGTTACAAGTTGCTCACGGAGGCAGGTATAGAGCCCAAGGACATTATCTTCGACTGCAACGTCCTTTCCGTGGGGACAGGCATTGCCGAACACGCCCGCTACGGCATAGACTTCATAGAGGCGGTGCGCTGGATCAAGGCCAACCTGCCGGGCTGCTACACTTCCGGCGGCATCTCCAACCTGTCCTTCGCCTTCCGCGGCAACAATCCCGTGCGGGAGGCTATGCACGCGGTGTTTCTGTATCATGCGGTGCAGGCCGGGCTGGATATGGGCATAGTGAATCCCGGGCTGCTGCTGCCTTACGACTCCATTGAGCCGGAGTTGCGGCAGGCTTGCGAGGATGTAATCCTTTGCCGAGATGGCGGTGCGTGCCCTTCGGAAGGACAAGAAAAAAGCCGATGCCCTTCCGAAGGGCACATCTCCGGCAGTGCAACGGAGAGGCTGCTGGAGCTGGCGGCCCGGGTATCGGCCGATGCGGCCGGGGAAACGAAAGCCGTTCAGGACCAGAACTTTACGCCGGCCGAAAGGATATCGGCCTGCCTGCTGCAGGGACGCAGCGAAGGCTTGGCGGAGGCGGTGCTGAGCCAGCTGGAAAGCCTGGGCAGTGCCGTGAAAGTGATCGAAGGCCCGCTGATGAGCGCCATGGAAGAGGTGGGCCGGCTGTTCGGGGAAGGCAAGATGTTCCTGCCGCAGGTGGTTAAAAGCGCCAAGGTGATGCGGGAGGCCGTGAGCGTGCTGGAGCCGCATTTCCAGGCCGAGGACAGCGCCGCCGGCAAGCCCCGGGTGGTAATGGCCACGGTGAAGGGCGACGTACACGACATCGGCAAAAATATCACTGGCATAGTGCTCAGCTGCAATGGCTTTGACGTGACGGACCTGGGGGTGATGGTGGACAAGGAGACCATCCTGGAGGCGGCCGAAAAGGAAAAGGCCTGCGCCATAGCGGTGAGCGGACTCATTACGCCCAGCCTGTTCCAGATGGAGGAGCTTTGCCGGGAAATGGCCCGCCGGGGGCTCTCCACACCGCTTTTCGTGGGCGGAGCCACCACATCGGCCCTGCACACGGCCGTAAAGCTGGCACCCTTGTACGGGCACGTTTTCCATGGGGCCGATGCATCCGTCTCGGCCGTCCTGCTCAAGCGCTATCTTTCCAATCCGGAGGCCTTCGAGGCGCAGCAGCACGCGGCGCAGCAGGCCTTGAGGGAGCAGTACGGGAGGCGCGGACTCGCAGCGGCGGAAAAGGCCGACGATTCCGTCCTCGGGAGCCATCTGAAAGGCTGCCCCTGGCGCAGTATGCCCGTGCGGGAAGTGCCCCTGAGCACCCTGCAGCGCTATTTTGACTGGAAACTCTTTGCCGCGGCCGCCGGGCTCAGGCGCCTGCCCCGCCCCGGTACGCCCGGCCACGAATACATCCTGCAGGGGCGGGAAATCCTGTCCCACCTGAAGGCCTCCGTCCGGGTGGGCCTGCTGCTCACGGAAGCCCACGCCGAGGGCGATGTCATCGTCCTGGCCGACGGCACCCGCCTGCCAATGCTTCGGCAGGAACGGCCCCAGGAACACGACGGCGTGAACCGCTGCTGGTCCCTGGCCGATTTTGTGCCGGCAGAAGGCTCCGGACCCTTCGGCATCTTTGCCGTTAGCGTCTCCGAAGAGGGCGCCGCCTGCCGCTGTCCCGCCTGCGAAAATCCCATCCTGAAGCGTGCCGTTACGGTTACCCTGGCCGATGCCGCCTCGGCCTGGCTGCAGCACAACCTGCGCCGGCGCTGCGGCTGCCCGGTGGTGCTGCCGGCCCTCGGCTATGCCACCTGTCCGGACCACAGCCTGCTGGGGACGGTGCTGCCCCTGATTCCCGGCCATCAGCGGCTGGGCATCCGCTTCACGGAAAGCTTTGCCATGATTCCGGAAGCCTCCATCTGCGGTTTCGTGGTTATGCATCCCCAGGCCTGGTATCCGGGAATCCGGAACATCGGCCCGGAACAATATGAAACTTACCGGAATGCGCGCGGCCTCTCTCCCGAAGACGCCCGCAAGTTCCTTGGACACTTATTGGTATGAAGATATCTGAAATGCTGAAGGGCTCCCGTAAACCCTTCCCCTCGCTGGAGATTGTGCCGCCGCTGAACGGCATCCGGAAAGACCAGCTGCTCTCCACCATCGGGCAGTTCATGGAGTTTTCCCCCCGCTACATCAACGTCACCTGCCACCGGGACCAGTTCGAGTATCGGCAGCACCCCGACGGCAGCTATACGCGCCACCTGGTGCGCAGCCGCCTGAGCTCCGTGGCCGTCTGCGCCGCCGTGATGAACGCCTATCCGGTGGAAATGGTGCCGCACGTGATCTGCGCCGGCGTAACGGAGGAGGAAATCTACAGCCAGCTGTACGACTATCACTTCCTGGGCATAGAAAACGTGCTGGCGCTCCGGGGGGATTCCCTGCAGGGGGAAAACCGTTTTACTCCCACCCCGGGCGGTTTCAGCCATGCCAATGAGCTGGTGGAAGCCATCCGCCATTTCGAAGGCAGCATCGGCGCCTCCTTCTGTGTGGGGGTGGGCGGCTACCCGGAAAAGCACTTCGAGGCGGCCAACCTGTCCGACGACATAGCCCGTCTCAAGGCCAAGGTGGATGCGGGGGCCGATTATATCATTACGCAGATGTTCTTTGACAATGCGGTTTTTTACCGTTTTGTGGACGCCTGCCGGGCCGCCGGCATCACGGTCCCCATCGTCCCGGGCCTGAAGCCACTGGCCACCAAACGCCAGCTGGAGCTGCTGCCGGCCAGTTTTTCCATAGATATCCCTAAGGATCTTACCCAGGCGGTGAATGCCGCCCCCTCGGATGAAGAGGCTTATCGGCTGGGTACGGAATGGTGTATCGGCCAGTGTAAGGATCTCCTCTCCCACGGGGTCCCGGCCGTGCATTTTTATACGATGGGGAAGCCGCAGAATATCTCACAGGTGCTCAAAGCTTGTTTCTAGGAAGGTTGCAAAGGAGCGCATTATTGCCTAAATTTGTAGGTTATGAGTAAATTCATCATCGAAGGCGGACACAAGCTGTCCGGAACCATCACCCCGCAGGGCGCCAAGAACGAGGCGCTGGAAGTAATCAGTGCCGTACTGCTTACCAGCGAGCCGGTAACCATTTCCAACGTGCCGGAAATCCTGGACGTGAAGAACCTCATCGCCCTGCTCCAAGGGATGGGCGTGAAGGTGGAACGCAAGGCAAAAGGCGTATACACTTTCCAGGCCGATGAGGTGGACACCTCCTACATAGAGACGGAAGAGTTCGTGCGCAAGTGCGCCGCGCTCCGGGGCTCCGTGATGGTGGTGGGACCGCTCCTGAGCCGTTTTGGCCACGCCTGGTTTGCCAAGCCGGGCGGAGACAAGATCGGCCGGCGCAGGGTGGATACGCACCTGGACGGCATGCTCAAACTGGGCGCGCAGATGGATTACAGTCCGGAGCGCAGGGCCTTCCACCTTACCGCGGAAAACCGCCTCACGGGCCGGTATATGCTCCTGGACGAGGCTTCCGTCACCGGTACGGCCAATATCGTGATGGCCGCCGTCCTGGCGCGCGGCACCACCACCATCTATAATGCTGCCTGCGAACCATACCTGCAGCAGCTTTGCAAGATGCTCAACCGGATGGGCGCCTTCATCGACGGGGTTGGGTCCAACCTGCTTCGCATCCATGGGGTGGAGAAGCTGGGCGGCACGGAGCACAAGATTCTGCCGGATATGATCGAGGTGGGCTCTTTCATCGGCATGGCTGCTATCTGCCAGAGTGAAATCACCATCAAAGACGTTTCCTACTACGACCTGGGCATCATCCCGGATGCTTTCCGCCGCCTGGGCATCAAGCTGGAGCAGCGCGGGGACGACATCTTTGTGCCCGCCCAGGACAGTTACGAGATAGACTCCTTCCTGGACGGCAGCATCATGACCCTGGCCGATGCCCCTTGGCCGGGCTTAACGCCTGACTTACTGTCTGTTATGCTGGTTGTAGCCACCCAGTGCAAGGGCAGCGTGCTCATCCACCAGAAGATGTTCGAGAGCCGCCTGTTCTTCGTGGACAAGCTCATCGATATGGGTGCGCAGATCATCCTCTGTGACCCGCACCGGGCGGTAGTCATCGGCCACGACCACCGGATCACCCTCAAGGCGGCGCGTCTGGTATCTCCGGATATCCGCGCCGGCATTGCCATGCTGCTGGCCGCGATGAGCGCCCGCGGCACCTCCACCATCGAGAACATCGAGCAGATAGACCGCGGCTACGAAGACATCGAGGGCCGCCTCAACGCCCTGGGGGCGCATATTACCAGGGCGTAGTTGTCATTCTGAACGGCGTAGTTGTCATTCTGAACGAAGTGAAGAATCTCATGGACTATAGCAAATTCTTTTCGGCCGATGTGCCGTCGTTCCTGCGTTCGCCCGTCCGGGAGATTTTCCGGAAGGTGGACCTTTCGGCCATCTGCTCCTTTGCGGGCGGCTATCCGGCGGCGGTCACTTTCCCGGTGGAGGATATTAAACGCCTTAGCAGTGAAGTGCTGGAAAAGTACGGCACAAAGGCGCTGCAATACGGTGCTACTCAGGGAGTTCCGGAACTCCGGGAAGTGATAGCCCGGCGCTACGGGGTGCCGGTTTCCCAGGTGCAGATAACCACCTCTTCCCAGCAGGGCATAGACGTCTGCACCCGGGTATTCGTTAACCCCGGAGACGTGGTCCTGGCCAACAATCCCGTGTACCTGGGGGCCCTGCAGAGCTTCAAGGCCTACCGGGCGCAGGTGATGAATTTGGACGTCCAAAGCACGATGGTGGACCAAGTCCAAGGCATTATTGGTCGTGGTCCCATTTCAGGCACTGGACCTAGTCCAGCCAGTGTAGCTTCTACGGCCTTCCAGGGCACAAGTGGTGGACTTAGTCCAGGGGATAAAAGTGGACCAAGTCCAAAAAGTGGCTGGACTAAGTCCGCGGAAGCGGAGGCCCAAAAGCGAAAGGCATTATCGGCCAAGTTCATTTATGTGATTCCGGACTTCAACAATCCGTCGGGGGAAACGATGACCCTGGCCGAAAGGGAAGAAATAGTGCGGCTGGCCCGGGAACTGGACTGCCTCATTGTGGAGGACAGCCCGTACCGGGAACTGAGATATTCCGGAGAACCGGTGAAGACCATCCGGGAACTGGCACCGGAGCGGACGCTGCATCTGGGCAGTTTCTCCAAGATCTTTGCACCGGGGTTCCGCCTGGGATGGATCATCGGCCCGGAAGAGCTGCTGGAGCAGATTTACATCTGCAAGCAGTGCCTGGACCTTTGCCCGCCCGTTTTCGACCAGTATATGGCGGCCGAATTCATGGGCTCCGGGGCGCTGGACCGGAACCTCCAGAAGACCATTGTGGAGTACCGGAAAAGGCGAGACCTGATGGTGGCGTTGCTGGAGAAATATATGCCGGAAGGCTGCTCCTGGACTTATCCGGAAGGTGGTCTTTTCCTCTGGCTAACGCTGCCGGAAGAAATTGATACTGTGGCGCTTTACGACGAGGCTTTATCGGCCGGCGTTGCCTATGTGGCCGGTTCCTTCTTCTACGTGGACGGCTCTCATCGCAACACCATGCGAATGAATTTCTCCTTCATTGCGGAGGAGAAGATGGAGCCGGGAATCAAGATTCTTTCAAACATCATTCGACATGCTATATAAGTTCACCGGCGCTGGAAACAACTTCGTGGTTCTGGATGGCCGCGGAAGGGACATGGCGCCCTATAGGGCCGTGGACCGGATTCAGGCTTTGTGCCGGCAGTACAGCACCGATGGGCTCATGATTCTGGGCTTGGACCCGGAAGTGGATTTCTCCATGGAGTTCTACAATCCGGACGGCACAGGCGGCATGATGTGCGGCAACGGCGGGAGGTGCATAGTAGCTTTTGCCGATATGCTGGGCCTGAAGCCAGCCGCCTCAGACGGAACCTGGCACTTCCGTGCCCCCGACGGATTACATTTAGCAAAGATCCTTTCCAGGGCGGACAAGCTTTGGACTGTCCGCCTGAAAATGATAGATGTGCAGGGGATTGATGCTATGATGGGTGGGTATTTCCTGAATACGGGGACCAGGCATTTTGTGAAATTTGTAGCCGATGTGAATGCTATGGATATGGAGCGGGATGCCAAGCCGCTTCGCTGGGACAAGGCGTTCCAGCCGGTGGGTACTAATGTGAACTTTGTGCAGGTGGCTACGGACGGGCTGCATGTTCGTACGTTTGAGAAGGGCGTGGAGGGAGAGACGCTGGCCTGCGGCACGGGCCTCACGGCTAGTGCGTTAGCCGCCTATCGGCATGGGATTCCCGGTCAAGCCGGGTATGACGAAGAACGTCATGGCCGTCCTCTCGACGAAGAACGTCATGGCCGACTCCGATCGGCCATCTCCTATCGTCTGCAGTGCCGCCGCGGGGACTGGCTGCAGGTGGAGTTCCACCCGGCCCCCGGAGACCGTTTCACGGACGTTTACCTCACCGGCCCTGCCGAATGTGTGGAAGTAATTGAATAATAATATGAAAAAGACACTGTTACTGATTGCCGTTGCCCTGCTGGGCGCCATTGCCGTCCAGGCACAGGAAAAGAAGTATTTTGGTGCCGAAAAGGCCTATGTGAAAACCATCACGGAATCGGATGGTCAGGTTACCTCCGAGCAGGAAATGTGGTTTGTGGACTATGGCCGCAAAATGAAATCCATCATTACGTTGCATTGGGAAGGGATGGGTGATTACACCACCGTTTCCTTTGCTGAGGGAGATACTGTTTATACACTGGGAGATGACGGAAAGGTGATTAAGGAAAGCGAGCGTGAGGGCCTGGATTTTTACAATCTTTCCGAAGAAAACATCAAAAAGTACAAGCTCAAGGAACTGGGCACGGAGGAATGCTTCGGCAAGGAATGCATCAAGTATTCCCAGGAGCAGAAGGTCATGTTGAGTACCGCCAAGATTATCAACTGGATCTGGGGCGGCATTGTTATCCGTTCCGAGATGAAACGCGGCCGCACCGAAGCGGTTACCCGCGTGACGGAGCTCAAAGAGGATATCGACCTCCCGGCCGACTTTTTTGATATTCCCAAATAAGGTCGCTACTTTTTAGAGCATTTGGGGCAGTGACTTTGGATATAGTCCAGGACAAAGGAAAAGTCTTCCGGATGGGTGTATACCTGGTTCTTGGATAACCCTTCGTTTACCTTTATGGAATGCAGCCGCGGATAGGCTTTGATGCGGCGTACCCGGGAAAAGTCGGAACTGGTTTTGGTATGGGCGGCTGTCATGAAACCCGCCCCGGCCACGCTGGGCCGTTTGGCAAAAATGCCCGCCAGCGCTATCAGGCAGCCCATTTTCTCGGCCTTTTTCTTTTGCATCGGTACCTGGTCGTGCAGGAGTCCCTTTTCGTCCATGGTGAAATGCACTATATACTTTCCTCCGTATAGGGCGGCCACGATCCAGTAGGCCAGCAGGGTTATCACCAGGAACACGCCCAGGATGATGGCCCAGATCTTAAGACCTTCAAGGACGGCCGACCATTCTCCCCGGAAAGCCGGGCCGATGAACATCAGAACCATGGCAACGCCGAAGATGATGCCGAAAATCTTGAGCACGGTGAGCAGAACCAGGGGATTTTTGTACATGTTCATCGGCCAGGTCCAGCGGTATTTTCCGTCCGTGCACAGGCGCACACGCTCACCTTTATAGGTGGTTTGTTCCAATTGGTTATCCATAGCAGTGGGGATTATAGCTGCGAAGATATCATTTTTTTCACTAAGTTTGCAGAAAAGGTTTAACATTTTCGCCCTGTCTTCGTCTTATGGATGCAACCGGTTTATTTGAGTGTATGAAAAAAACATTTATGACCCTTATGATTGCCCTTGCTGCATGGGGATGCGCCTGGGCAGGAAAACCCGCCGACGTGGAATCGTTGGTGCGGCAATATGAAGACACCGAAGGCTTCGAAGTGTTAAGCATGGGGCAGTTTGGCATGAGCCTGATCAGGTTTGCCGTTTCTTTAAGCGGTGATCTGGACGACGAAGACAGGGCTGTCCTAAGTTCCTTCAGCGGCATCAAACATGTGACGATGGTAGATTATGAAGGAGCCGAAGCTTCCGTAAAAGAAAAGTTTGCCAAGGAGCTTACGGCCGTACTGGACGGTATGGAGCTCATTCTGGAAGCCAAGGATGGTGGCACTGCAACACGCATCTACGGAATAGATGACGGTAATACCATCCGAGACTGTGTTATTTATAGCGGAGACGGCGCCCTCATCTATACCAAAGGAAGTATTGATATGGACCGTTTGGGAGAACTGATGGAATTGGCTAAATGACGGACAGTGCGTTCCATACCGTCTGGCTGCCCTTGCAGGAGCGATTCTACCGCGTGGCCTTCTATATGCTGGAGAATGAGGCCGATGCCCGGGATGCCTTGCAGGATCTGTACCTGAAACTCTGGGGCCTTCGGGACCATCTGGAACTGATCCGGCAGCCATCGGCCTATGGGGCTATGCTCATGCGGAATCTCTGCATAGACCGTATCCGCAAAAGGCAGCCCTCGGCAGAACTGGAAGATACGATGGCCGAAAAGGCGCCGCCGGACCAGGAACTCATTCTGCGGGAAAGCGTGGCCGGCCTGTACGACGCCATCCAAAAACTCCCGCCCGGCCAACGGAAACTGCTCACACTCCGCTTCATACGTGGCCTCAGCTACGAGGAGATTGAAAAGGAAACCGGCCTTAGCGGCCTTAACATCAGGGTCCAGGTGAGCCTGGCCCGGAAAAAACTGAAACAGCTATATGAAAACCCTCGATGAAATAAGCCGGCTCAGTGCCGATGACCTGGAGCGGATTGGCTCCGACGAGAGCATTCCGGTTCCGGAGGACCTGGAGGTCCGCCTGCCCGGACGGAGCCCGGAGCGTGCCTGGTACATTGCAGCGGCAGCCGCCCTGCTCATAGGCGTGGGGGTTTCCGGATATCTTGGCCTGCAGCAGCCGAAGGACACCTTCGAGGATCCCTACCTGGCCTATGCCGCAGTGGAAAAGGCTATGAACAGGATAGCGGGCACGGTGCAGTACGGGGCCGAAAAAATAACTGAGACAGAATCTGCGATTGATAAAATAAACTATTGGAAATGAAACGCTTCTATGTAATACTGGTACTGCTTACCCTTAGCGTTACCGCCCTGGCCCAGAACGGCCGTTCCCTATACAACAAGTACTCCGACCTGCCTGGAATGGAGGCCGTGTACATCTCTCCCGCCATGTTCCGGATGATGGGTAAGATCCCGGATGTGGAATTCCAGGACGGCAACGTGAACTTCGGGCCCGTCATCAAGTCCATGAGCGGTTTCTACCTGCTCAACGCTACCGACCCCAAGGTGGGGGCCGACCTTTATGCCGATGTAAAGAAGTTTATCGACAAAGGTGAGTACGAACTGTTGATGGAGGCCAAGGAGAACGGCGAGGTGGCCCGGATCTATTCCGTAGGAGACGAAAAGACCGTCACTTCCCTGGTGATGCTGGCCCAGGAGGGCAGCGAAACGGCCTTTATCTCCATAGACGGCCAGATGGACCGGGAGGAATTGGAAAACATTCTGGCACAAGCAGCAGCTGAATAAATTTGAATTTTACCAACAGTTTCTTAAATTTGTAAGATTTAAGAAATTGATATGGAAAAGATTATACTGAAAGGATGCGGTACCGCCATGTTCACGCCGTTCAAGGACGGAAAAGTGGATGTGGCGGCGCTTGTCGCTACGACGCAAAGGCAGGTGGAAGCCGGGATAGACTTCCTGGTCCCGCTGGGAACCACGGGGGAGACGCCCACCCTCTCGGACGAAGAGAAGCTCCTGGTTTACAGGACCGTACGGGCTAATGCGGGGAATCGGCCCGTTGTAGTGGGCGTGGGGACCAACAGCGTTTCCGGCACCCTGGCCAATATGGAGCTCCTGCAGGAGGCCGATGCCTTCCTGGTGGTGGTTCCCTTCTACAACAAGCCGCCGCAGCGGGGTATTTACGCCTATTTCAAGGAGATAGCCTCCCATACGCAGAAGCCTGTAATCCTGTATAACGTGCCCGGCCGTACCGGCGCCAACTGCGATGCGGAAACCACCCTGGCCCTGGCCCGGGACATCCCCAACATTGTGGCGGTGAAGGAGGCTTCCGGCAAACTGGAGCAGGTGCGGACCATCCTGGCCCGGCGTCCGGAAGGCTTTTCCGTGCTTTCCGGCAACGATGAAGATACCCTCACCCTCATGAAGGACGGGGCCGATGGCGTAGTTTCCGTGGCCTCCAACGTGTGCCCCAGGGAAATGGCCGATTTCACCCACTCCGCCCTGGAGGAAGACTGGCAGGCGGCCGAAGCGCTGGACGCCCGGCTGCATCCGCTCTTCGAGGCCCTGTTCGTGGAACCCAATCCCATCCCCGGCAAGGCCGCCATGGCCCAGCTGGGTCTCATGGAAAACAGCCTCCGGCTGCCCCTGGTGCCCGCCCTGCTGGAAACGGAAGAACTGATGAAGCAAGTATTATGGAAGTTACGATAGAGAAATTCAACCAGGTCCTGGACGCCCTGGAAAAGGGCGAACTCCGGGTAGCGGAGAAGGTGGACGGAGAGTGGAAGGTGAATGCCTGGGTCAAGGAAGTGATCCTGGCCGGTTTCAAGCTGGGCGCCATCAAGGAAATGTCCCAGGGCCAGTTCTCCTACTTTGACAAAGATACTTTTCCGGTACGGCAATTCAAGGCCGAAGACGGGGTCCGCATCGTCCCCGGAGGCAGCAGCATCCGCCGCGGGGCCTATCTGGCACCCGGCTCCATAGTGATGCCCCCGGCCTATGTGAATGTGGGCGCCTATGTAGGGGAGGGCACCATGGTGGACAGCCATGTGACCATCGGCTCCTGCGCCCAGGTGGGAAAGCACATCCATATATCGGCCTCCACGCAGATTGGCGGCGTGCTGGAGCCGGCGGGCGCCCTGCCCACCATCATTGAGGACGGCGCTTTCGTAGGCGGCAACTGCGGCATTTACGAAGGCACTGTAGTCCAGGAAGGCGCCGTGATCGCTTCCGGGGTCATCATCACCTCCTCCACGGCCATTTTCGACGCCACTACCGGCGAGTTCATCCGCCGCAATGCCGACGGCCGCATCGTGGTTCCCAGGAACGCCGTGGTGGTGAGCGGTTCCAAGCCCATCATCCGGGACGGGAAGCCGCTGGAAAACGGGGTGCACCTGTATTGCCCGGTCATCGTCAAATATCGTGACGACAAAACCGCCGGCAGCGTGCACCTGGAAGACATGCTAAGATAAAACGAACTTATAGACAGATTATGAAAGTTGCAGTAGTAGGAGCCACAGGTTTAATTGGCTCCAGGATGCTGGAAGTGCTGGAAGAAAGGCATTTCCCTGTTACAGAATTGCTTCCGGTGGCGTCGTCCCGTTCCTGGGGGAAGAAAGTGAGCTTCCAGGGCAAGGAGTGGACGGTGATGAGCGCCGACGAGGCCATCGCCCGGAAACCCGTGCTGGCCATCTTCAGCGCCGGCGGTGCCGCTTCCGGTGAACTGGCCCCCAAGTTCGCCGCCATCGGCTGCTATGTGGTGGACAATTCCTCCTACTGGCGCATGGATCCGTCCGTGCCGCTGGTGGTTCCGGAAATCAATGCCGATGTCCTTCGCAAGGACTCTTACATCATCGCCAACCCCAACTGCTCCACCATCCAGATGGTCATGTGCCTGGCTCCCCTCCATAAGGCATACGGCATCAAGCGGATTGTGGTGAGCACCTACCAGAGCGTAACGGGCGCCGGACAGAAGGGCCTGTCGCAGATGGAGGCCGAAAGGGCCGGCGGCAGCGGGGACAAATTCCCCTATCCCATTGACATGAACGTGATTCCGCATATCGACTCCTTTATGCCGGACGGCTACACCAAGGAGGAGATCAAGATGGTGAATGAGACGCGGAAGATCCTCAGGGATCCGTCCATCGCCGTATCGGCCACCACGGTGCGCGTGCCGGTGAAGGGCGGTCATTCGGAGAGCGTGAATATAGAGTTCCGGGGGCCTTTCGAGGTGGATGAAGCCCGCAGGCTCATGGCCGATATGCCCGGGGTGGTGGTCCAGGACGACCCTGCCCATAACGTGTACCCCATGCCGCTTTACGCCTGGGGCAAGGACGAGGTATTCGTGGGCCGCATCCGCCGGGACCCTTCGGTGGAGAACGGCCTGAACCTTTGGTGCGTGAGTGACAACGCCCGCAAGGGTGCCGCCACCAACGCCGTACAGATAGCCCAGGTGCTGCTCTCCAACGGCTGGCTTAATTAGTTGCCGACGGTCTTAGTCACGATTTGGGCTAAAAACGTGACTAAGATTGTAGTTGGTGACAATCTTGGTAAAGAAAAGGCACGAAAACGTGACTTAGATTGTATAGATAATGGACTGGCAGTTTTTTAAAGAGCTTTTGGAGATAGATTCCACTACCGGAAGGGAGCGGGAAGTGGCCGATTGGCTGCTCCGGCGCCTGGACGCCCCCCACAAAGAGGCGATGGAAGTGGGAGACGGTACGCTGAACCTGTTCCTTAGCTGGGGCAAGCCCAAACTGGTCTTCTGCAGCCACATGGACACGGTTCCACCGTATATTCCACCTCAGTTTCCGGAGGTGGACAAGCCCTCGAGAGAGTATTCCCTCCGGATAACTGGAAGGGGTTCATGCGATGCCAAGGGGCAGGTCTTTGCTCTTTATACTGCCTGTAAGGAGCTGGAGGCCAAGGGATATACGGACTTCGGGCTACTTTTGCTCTCTGGGGAGGAGACCGGCAGCTGGGGAGCCAAGGCGTTTTCCAAGACGGGCTTCGAGGCGCCGTTCCTCATTATCGGCGAACCCACGGAGAACAAGATGGTATCGGCCTCCAAGGGCACCAAGTCTTATGACCTCAAGTTCCTGGGCGAGGCCTTCCATTCCGGCTATCCGCAGTATGGCGTGAGCGCCGTGGATTTGTTCAATGAGTTCTATAATAAGCTGAAAGCCAAGGATTTCGGCCGGGATCCGCTGCTAGGGGAGACCACCTGGAACATCGGCCTGCTGCACAGTGACAATCCGCAGAACATCCTTGCTCCGGAGCTCACTTGCCGGCTGTATTTCCGTACTACTTTCGTTTCCCATCAGGCGGTGCAGGATTGGATGCAGGAGATGGCTGGGCCGCGTATGACGGTCACGCCCAACGGCTCCGGCGACCAGCCGGCGCGCTACGTTACGTTGCCGGGCTTTGAAAACGCTCCCGCTTCCTTCGGCACGGATGCGCCGCACCTTACGGGCTTCGGCCACAAGATTATCTGCGGCCCCGGCAGCATCCGCCATGCCCATCGGGACGACGAACAGGTGACGGTGGCAGAGTTGGAGACAGCCGTAGAACAGTATATACGTATGTATCAGGCACTTACGTAATCGTCCCTGTAACCGGAATCACAGGGAGAAAAACAAAAGTATCTAAGAATTAAGCAAATAGCAGCAAGAGTATGCTTAAGGTAATTATCAGCGGATACGGCCGGATGGGCCACATGATAGAGAAAGAGCTGCAGAAGCGGGGCATCGAGCTGGTGGAAGCCAGCGAGGATATCTGCGGAACGGACCCGGAGGTGGCCAAAGAGTGCGTGTGCATAGATTTCACCATGCCGGAGGCCTTCCGGGCCAACTATCCCTTCATTGCCCGGCACTTCAAGGCGGCGGTGGTGGGCACCACCGGTTGGAACGATATTGAGCCGCAGGTGTTCAAGGCCTTCGAGGAGGCCGGGACGCCGCTCATCTATGCTTCCAATTTCTCGCTGGGCGTTAATGCGCTGTTTGCCGCCATTAAAAAGGCATCGGCCCTCTTAAAGGGGGCGGGTTACACGCCGTTCATTGAGGAGATTCACCATATTCACAAGCTGGACGCGCCCTCCGGAACGGCCAAATCACTGGCCGCGCTGGTGGAGGATGGCCTGGGCGTCACGCCGGAAATCAGCTCCATAAGGGAGGGAGAAGTGCCTGGTATCCATACGGTTACGTATGAGTCGGCCTGTGACAAGCTCACCTTCAGGCACGAGGCCTATTCCCGCGAAGGCCTGGCCGTGGGCGCCGTGGTGGCCGTCACTCTCACGGAAGGATTGAAGGGCGTTCACGAATTTGGCGAGCTGCTTTAAAAGGGGCCGATTCGGTAAGATTTAAGGATTTGACAGTTGGTTTTTGGGTTTTGGGGGCCGACGGATAAGCGGTAAAGGTATCTTTACGGTAAATCCACATAGCCCATGAAAACTCGTAGCTTTTTCCGAACCCTTTCACTCATTGTGATTTCCGCCATCACGGCCATTGCCTGCGAAGGCATCATCGAAGAACCGGGACATTATAATCCCACGCCGCCGGATCCGGGTCCTCAAACCCCCTCCTATACCATTACCGTAACCCCCAACGGGACGGTAAACATTCCGGCAGAAGGAGGAACCAAGGAGTTCACTATAAAAACCAATGCACCCTATTATGGCTATTCTTTCACCAAAAAGGATTGGATGAAGGGCTCCATTGACTCGGACAAGATGGCGGTAGTTATCACTTTCACGGCCAACGACAGCGGTGCCGAGCGCTCCAACGAAGTTACATTCTACGGAAAGGAGAAAGATGCCGATGATTATTTGGTCTCCGAAAAGGTTAAAGTGGTGCAGCCGGCATTGGCAACGGCCAGTTCCGACGAATATGCCACCACGGCGTCTATAGACTTCGGCAGTTCTTCCATATCGGCCCAGGGATGTGAGGTTATGACCATAACCGGTTCTTATTCGGCCGATGCTTCTTCCGCCGCCATCAAGCTGGTGGATAATGGAGACATTCCGCAACTGTCGCTTCTGTGCAACAGCGCCGGAGAAGTGGTAATGCTCTCCCGGGATCTGTACTCTTCCGGCACACAGGTGACAGTGAACGCCAAAAATACCGCTCTGGCTCTTGTCACCATGCATCCTCTATTTGCACCGGTGGTTGGCAAAAGTGAATTCACGGAGCTGAAGAGAATGATTCTGAACGCCTCCACCTTCAGTGCCCTGGAGCAGGAGACATCGGCTTTAATCAAGGCAAAGAAGCCCCTGTTTGCCAAAACCAACACGGGTCTCAAAAACGCCCTGCAGAATTTGCTCAACGAGGTTTGCATAGATCCGGAGGAGAAGCCCAGAAGAATCTCCAACGTATCCGGACTCGCGGGAGAAGGACCTTTCAAGGTTAGCGTGGAAGGGAAAAAAGTGTCTGTCCGTTCAATGGGCCTCACCCCTATGTATACCGGCGTTATCAAGGATTGGAACGGTAACAAGGTGGACGATTTCAATATTAAGGCCGGCGATGATTACGGATTGGTGTCCTACTGGTTCCGCGAAGACGCAACCTACAATCCTCCCGTCACTTATGATCTCTCCGGACACAGAGACGGGGAATACACTTTCTATTTTTCCCGTAATACTACAGAAGCCCAGGTGGATTTTGCCTCCAAGATTCTGTTGAACATGCTGGATGTGGTAGGGGCCAAACTGTCCACCGCGCAAACGAAAACGCTGGAGCAGGAAGCCGTAAAATTCGTCGGAACCAAACTCACTGCATTACCCGGAATTTATGACGATGGTGAATTCAGTGCAGACGAGGCTATTGAAGCATATTGGGGCCTGGCCGTGGATTTTGCCAGTTCCGACAACGTCCGGGCTGTCTTTACGGAAGCGGCAACGCAGGCCTCTTTCAAGGCGGTGGCAAATAAGCTCAATACTGCTATGGCCCTTTATACCGGAGCCCGTGGCTCGGCCAATGCTTTGTTCCGCATATACTACAGGATGAATACCCCGGCCGAGATTACCTTCTGCCTTTGCCACAAGCAGACAATGAAACTCTATCCCTGCGGTTATGTCACCCTGGATCTTATTTCCGGCGGAGGACAAAGCGCGCTGGCAGGACAGGTGCTGAACAACCCCATAAAGGTGCGTGTAGACTATGGAAACAACGCGGAGGCCCCGTACCTTTACGCGCTCCTGTTCACTGTTGTTTCCGGAGAAGGCACGGTGTCGGATGCATATGTATACACAGAGCATCTGCGGGCCCAGACCTGGTGGACGCTGGGACCGGAAGGTTCGGACCAGATGCTCAGGGTGGATGCGATAGATCCGGCGACCGGCGCGATTGTGAGTGAGGAACCGCTGTACGTCCATGCCACCTGCACGGATGCCGGCGATTACAACAAAGATCCCGTCCCCACCAGGCTCCAAGGTGTATGGCGTATGTCCCTTGACGACCCTCTTGCCCCGGCGGTAACCCTTACCCTGGGAGAGCAGACGGCATCCTATCACGATCCTTCCGACCCCACCAGGGACTTTACCAATTATCCCGTTTACTCGGAAACGCTCTCGGGCGGGAAGTATAACATCCGCTTCTATGATGAGCCGGTTGCCGACGGAAGCGACCAGATCTTCCTTCAGAACATTCAAATCCTCACCACTAAAGTCTTCGATGCAGACAGGGTGTGGAATTACTACCAGAAGAGCCGGTTCACAAAACAGGATGAACTTGAGCCTCCGTTCAAACAGGTTTCGGTCCTTTGCCAGTTTACAGATGAGGCCGGGGTGTTCAGCCGGGTGAGCATGACAGAGTATCAGGGCAGCAGCAATCTGGATGTCCAGCAAATGGGGAATGATTATAAGGTTATAATGCAGAGGGGAACCGTTTTCGATGACGAATATGAGAAATGTACCTTTACCCTGCTGTATGTGGGCCCGAGCGACTACGTTGTGAAGGAGTTGGAGTACTCTTATCACAACACGTATGTATGGGATTCTTCTACCAACCCTGTAACAAAGAATACCAGAACCGTGCGCCTGTACATAGATGAAATGTATCAGGCCGGCATCGTTAGCGGGGTGGCCAGCTGGATTGCGGAAAAACAGTCCCATATTACCTACTTCAAGAAGGACAGCCTATGGCCGGAGGATGATTTTTATTATACTAAATATGAGGGCTATCCTATAGGTGATAACAGCAGTTTCACCATCCAGGTTGTGTTCTAGTATGATTGCTGTTGTCCTGTCCCTGCTCCTTGTCCTCCTTCCGCCGGGCGTCAATACCCTGGCGGAAGGACAGGACGGGGATAAGCCGGTCCTGCAGTTCCGGGAAACGGACTACTCTTTCGGGACGGTGCCCCGGGACTCGGTGCTGGTGCATACCTTCCGCTTCCGCAATGTGGCCGATACCACGGTCTGCATCCTTTCCGCCGCTTCCACCTGCCCCTGCGTGCAAGTGGAAGTGCCCGAAACGGAGATAGCTGCGGGTGGAGAAGGATGCATAACCGTTACCTACACGGGACAGAACAACAAGCCCGGCAAGTTCCAGCAGCTGGTGCGGATATATACCTCTGCCACAGGGAAATCCATCAACCTGCACCTGTTTGGGACTTTGCAGAAAAACGAATAATTTTTCGTATTTTAGTGCCATGAAGCGTTCCTTCGGCATAATACTCCTCCTGCTCCTTTTCGCTTGCAGCCCCAAAGGGGTTACGGGTGAGGGCGAGCTTGCGGTGGAGTGGCTGCCGGACATGCCGGTGGCCAGGGCCAGTCACCTGCGCTTTGCACCGGAGGGGGAAATCACCGTTGTGGGCGGGCACACCAGCGGGTATCTGCCCACCCAGTCGGCATGTTATTATGCCGATGGCGCCTGGCACGAGATAGGCCCGTCTTACTATCCGCACGACAGCGGCTTTTCCGTGGCCCTGGAAGACGGATCGGTAATGCTGGGCGGCGGGAGTGCAGAACCCTTCGGCATCGGCCAGACTTGGGGCGTGGAACTGTACTCGCCCGCCACCCACAGCTTTACGGCGCTGGATATCCTGGACCGCAAACGGGCGCTTGCCTCGGCCCTGAACCTGGGCGGGGACCGGATCCTGGTAAGCGGCAACTGGCATGCCGATGACGCCATCGGCCTCTACGAGCCGGGAAAAGGTTTCCGGGAGGTGAAAAAGGTGTCCCAGCCCCGTTTGAGGCCGTTTCTCTTCCAGACTGCCCCGGACAATGCCATCATTTTCGGCAGTCGCGACAATTATGGAAAACCGCTGGACACCGTGCTGGTGGACCGCCTGGCGGGAGAAACTTTCACCGTTCCCCTCCTGGAGGAATGGTCCTTCCCGTTCATGATGGACAACTTTGAGGCCGATAGTTTTTCCATCGGCCAATACACGTATCTGGTTCCCGTTATCCGGAAAACGGACGGACAGGCGGCCCTCCTGAAGGTGAGCGGGGAGCAGTTTTCCCTGCTGGAAACGGAAGAGGCCCTGCCGATGTGCGGGGAAGGCGGTGTCCGCCTGTCTTATTCTCCCTTTTGTTATGTAGACCGGTCCGCCCGTCACGCTTTTCTGCGGGCAGGGGACGAAAATGGGAGAATCTATCTGGTGCGGGTGGACTATGATGCCACTTTTGAAGGGGGGAAGGCAAGCGTGTCCCTGTTCTCGGCTCCTTGTCCTTTTGGACAGCTGGAATACGAGGTTTATCCGCTGTTCCTTCCGGGCGGACGGCTTGTCATAACGGGCGGGAGTCCCTCGGACAATTTCAATCCGTACAACCAGGCTTTCATCCTCCATACGGAGCCGCCGGTGGCCGGAAGCCATTTCCCCTGGGGGCCGATGGGCATAGTGCTGCTGGTGGCTGTGGCCGGGCTGGCGGCGGGCCTTCTGATTGGCCGGCAGAAAAAGCGGGAGGCGGTTCCGCCCGCTCCTGCGCCCGAAGAAAAAACGGACCTGATGACCCGTATCACCACCCTGATAGAAGAGGAGGAACTCTTCCGCCGGAAGGATCTGCGGGTGGCCGATATTGCCCGGGAACTGGGCACCAATACCACCTATATATCGGCCTGTATCAACGGCCAGACCGGCGCGTCGTTCACGGATTATGTCACGGGCTACAGGGTCCGTTATGCCCAGAAACTCATGAAGGAAAAGCCGCAGACGCTTCTGAGTCACATCGGCGAGGAAGCGGGCTTTGCCAGCGAGAAGTCTTTCTACCGGGCCTTCAAGGCCATTACCGGCCAGACTCCCTCCGAGTGGAAGGCGGGGTCGGTCCGCTGAAAAACTGCTCGTCCACGAAAACACCTCTTACGGTGGATGGACAGTGTAATCTAACGCAAAATATCGTTCAGGATACTGCTGGCGGCTTCGCGGGCGCCTTCGCCGGGACCCTGGATTATCAGGGGATAGGGATGGAAGGCACTGCGAACGATAATGGCGTTTTCCGTCCCCTTCAGATGATAGGCCGGATGCACGGGCGGCACGTTGCGGATGCCGATACCGGCCCGGTATACCCCGTCCACTCTCTCCAGTGAAGCGACGAAACGACGGCGGAAACCTTGGGATTCGGCCGATCGGGCCGCGTCGGCAAACAGCGGTTCCGCCGCTTCCAGACCTTCGTAAAAGTGCTCTATCGGCACATCGAAGAGCTCCTGGGGAATCACCGGATCCACTTCTACATCAGTCTCTTCCAGCCGGACGCCGGCCTCGCGGGCCAGGATGAGAAGCTTGCGCAAGGCATCCTTTCCACCCAGGTCCAGACGCGGGTCCGGTTCGGTGAGCCCGGCTTGCTGCGCCTTCCGGACCAGGGAGGCGAAGCTCTCTCCTCCGGGCCGATAATCTCCCAGGATCTGGTTGAGGGTACAGGATACGACGGCTTCTATGGAGAGGATCTGGTCGCAGCTGTTGGCTCCGCGCGCTATGGATTCCAGGATGGGCAGGGCGGCTCCCACGGTGGTTTCGTAGCGGAAGAAAGCGCCGTTTTCCCGGGCTGCTGCATGCAGGGATGCATACGTAACATAAGGAACGGCGAAGGAACGGCGGTTGGAAGACACCACGTTGAGTCCGGCGGCGAATAGCTGCGGGTAACGCAGATAAAGCGTTTCGCTGTTGGTACAGTCCACGAAGACAGAGCCCTTGGGAGCGCGGGCGCAGACGGCATCCACATAGTCTCCCTCTTCGGAAGGGAGGCCCGGCCGGCCACCCAGGTCTATGCTGTAGTGACGGGAATTGGCCACACCCACGATCCGGATAATCTTGCCGGTGCGTTCGGACACGGTGGCGGCACTCTGGCCCACCATTTCCACCAGCGCCTTCCCAACGGCACCGTAACCGGCCACGAAAAGGTTCACCTGCTCTACCGGCAACGTCTCGAAGAAAGCCCGGTGCAGGGCCCTCAGGGCGGGGATTTCCACCGCGGGGCGCACGGTGAGGAGCACGTTCCCGTCTTCTTCCCACACGCGCAGCGGGGCGATGCCGGCTCCCGTGAGGGCGGCCTCCACGTCCTGGACGGCACTGCTTCCTACCAGGCAAAGCTCCACTATGGAGTCCCGCTTCTGTGATGCCAGACCCACGTTTCCACTCTCCCGTGCGGCGGCCGAAATTACGGTCTTGCCGCCGTCCGGGGCAAAGGTGTTAAGGATTTCTATGGCGATACCCGCCTCCATGGCCGGCGCCACGGTGGGTGCATACAGCACCTTGGCGCCGTGGGCAGCCATCTGCAGGGCGGCATTGTAGGTCATTTCCGGAATGGTACGGGCCCGGGACACCTGTTTGGGATTGGTGGTCATGATGCCGGGAACGTCTGTCCAGATCTGGAGGGAATCGGCCTGCAGGGCGGCGGCGTAAAGGGCGGCGCTATAGTCCGAACCGCCGCGTCCCAGGGTGCTCACTTTGCCTTCCGGCGTGCTGCAGACGAAGCCGGGAGCTACAAAGATGTCCACCTTTTCCGTATGGACGGCTCCGGCGATATTCCTGTAGGTGAGACCTAAATTTCCTTGTATCACTAATTTCCGGGAATCCAGCCAGTGGGTGCGGTAGCCATCGGCCTCCAGTTTGGCGGCCAGGATGGTGGTGGAGAAGATTTCCCCGTAGGTCACTTTCTCCGGGTCCGGGGCAGCCAACATCTCCTCAAAGAGGATGTCCAGGCGCTCCTGCATGCTGCGGCGTTCCGCACCGGTGAAAAGGCGCGTCACCATGTCCCGATGCCGTTTCCGGAGCTCTTCCACGGGCGCCAGGTTGCCGTCGGCTATCTGCAGCAGCGCGTCCGTGCAACCGCTGATGGCCGAACTCACCAGCACCACGCAGCCCTTGGCCGTCTCCTTCCCCACGATGTCCAGCACCCGGGATATATTGGTTGCGGAGGCCACGGAGGACCCGCCGAATTTCAGTACACGATACATAGTTATGCAAAGGTAGGATTTTTTTCGTTATCTTTGCAGTCCATGGTACAGGTACTGGGCATATTCGGTTTCCTCAGTTTCGGTTGGGCCGATGTGTTGGACATCTTGATGGTGGCCGCCATCATCTTTTTCCTCATCCGCAGCATCCGGGGAGACTCCACGGTGCTCAATATAGTGCTGGTACTGGTGGTCCTGCTGGTGCTGCAGGCCGTTGTGAGCGCGCTTAACATGCGCATGATGACGGTGCTGCTCAACACCCTCCTGGATGTGGGCGTGCTGGCCATCATCATCCTGTTCCAGCCGGAAATCCGCCATCTCCTCAACCGCCTGGCCGTGAATTCGGGCCTGGCAAAACGCACCGGGGATCTCTTCAACCGGCTGCTGGGCATCAAGGAAGAGAAGATGGGCTCCCGTTCGGTGGTGGAGCTGTCGGAGGCGGTGCGCGCCATGGCGGCCGACCATACCGGCGCCCTCATCGTGCTGCAGAAAAAGAACGCCCTGGACGAATATATCGCCACGGGAGACCGTTTCGAGGCAGAGATCAACCGGCGCCTGGTAATGAACATCTTCTTCAAGAACTCCCCGCTGCACGACGGCGCCATGATAATCCAGGGAGACCGTATAGTGGCCGCCCGCTGCCAGCTGCCCATGTCCGGCCGCACGGACATTCCCGCGCATTACGGGATGCGCCACCGCGCCGCCATCGGCATGAGCGAGAATTCCGATGCCGATGTAGTGGTGGTCTCCGAAGAGACGGGCAGCATCTCTTTCGTGCATGCCGGAGAGATCCGCACGGTGAAGGACCTCCAGGAACTGCGGGAACTGGTGGGTGAATCCATGACCCGGAAAGAGGAGGCATAATGGACGCGAGGCTGGAAGCAAAACTGGGGTTCGACAAAGTCCGGACCGCCATTCAGGACCGCTGCTCCACGGATTATGCCGCGGCCCGGGTGGAGAACGAGGATTTCTGCACCAGCGGAGAAGAGATTCACAGGCGGCACCTCCTTACGGACGAGATGCGCCTCATCCTCATGTTCGAGGACAGTTTCCCCACCAGCGGATATATAGACGCCCTGCCTTTCCTGGAGCCCATCGGCAAGAATGCTTCCATAGACCTGCTTTCCCTGGGAAAGCTGCGCACCCTGCTGGATACGCTCAAGAAGGCCCTGCATTTCTTCCACACTGTAAAGGAGGGCATCTATCCCAACCTGCAGCACCTGGCTTCCGGCATCACCGCCCCGGCCGATGTAGTGCGGCGCATAGACTCCATCCTGGACCGCCACGGGGAAATCAAAGATACCGCTTCGGACGAACTTTACAGCATCCGCCGCAGCATCAAGGAGCAGGAAATCAACATCTCCAAGCGGATGAACGCCATCCTCCGGAAGGCCCAGCAGGACGGCTTTACGGATGCCGATGCCAGCGTTTCCATCCGGGACGGCAAGATGCTCATCCCCGTATCGGCCGCCAAGAAACGGCAGTTCGCCGGCTTTGTGTACGATGAATCGGCCACCGGCAAAACCACCTTCATGGAACCGGCGGAGATTGTGACCCTGCAGAACGAGATTTCGGAGCTGCATTTTGCTCAAACGCGGGAAATCGCCCGCATCCTGCGGGAGTTCTCGGACTTCCTTAAGCCGTATATTCCGGAGCTCATGGAAGGCGCCACCTTTGTGGGCGAGCTGGACTTCAACATGGCCAAAGCCCACGTGGCCCTGGATTTCATTGCGGGTATGCCGCTACTGTCCCAAGATGGGGAACTGAGCCTCAGGAAGGCCCGTCACCCGCTGCTGGAGCGGAGTCTCCGGCGGGAGAAAAAGAGCATAGTCCCGCTCACCGTCACCCTTACGCCGGAGAAGCGGATCCTTCTTATTTCCGGCCCCAACGCCGGCGGCAAGAGCGTGTGCCTCAAGACCGTGGGCCTGCTGCAGTACATGTTCCAGTGGGGGATGCTCATCCCCACCTCGGAAACATCGGAACTGCCTGTGTTTGACAGGATTTTGGTATCCATCGGCGACGACCAGTCCCTGGAGAACGACCTTTCCACCTACAGCTCCTTCCTCTCGGACATGAAGCAGCTGTTAAAGGTGGCCGATGGCAAGACGCTGGTGCTCATAGACGAGTTCGGCTCCGGAACGGAACCGGCGGCCGGCGGCGCCATTGCGGAGGCCATCCTGCACGAGCTGGACCAGCGCGGCGCCTATGGCGTGATTACCACCCACTATACCAACCTGAAACTCTATGCTTCCGGTGCGGAAACGGGCGTGGTGAACGGTGCCATGCAGTTTGACGCCGCCACCGTTACGCCGCTGTTCCAATTGGAAGTGGGACTGCCGGGCTCCTCCTTCGCCTTTGAGCTGGCCCGGAAGATGGGGCTGCCGGAGGCCATCGTGCACGACGCCGAGGAACGTGCCGGCGAGCAGTATGTGGGCATAGAGCGGAACCTCAGGAAGATTGCCCGGAACCGCCGCGCCCTGGACGAGAAACTCACCAAGATCCGGGCTACGGACAAGACCCTGGATACCCTCACGGACCGCTATCAGAAGGAGCTGGAAGACATCAAGGAGATGCGCCGGAACATCCTGGAGGAGGCCCGGAAGGAGGCGGAGCAGATAGTGAAGGACGCCAACAGGCAGGTGGAAAGCACCATCCGCACCATCCGCGAGTCGCAGGCCGGGAAGGAAAAGACCCGCGAGGCCCGCGAGGAACTGCAGGGCTTCCTGGGCGCCCTGGCCGAAAACCGCCGCTCCCGGGACGAATATATAGACCAGAAACTTAAGACCGTCAAAGACCGCAAGGAGCGGGAGATGCAGCGGAAAAAGCGCCGGGCCGATACGGAAACCCTCCGGAAGATGGAGCAGGAAGAGGCCGAGGCCAAGAAGCTGCAGGCCTTCCGGGACGCCCCCCTCAAAGTGGGAGAAAAAGTCCGGATCAAGGAAGGCGGCATGGTGGGAGAAGTGTCCAAGGTTTCCACCAAGGCGGTGACGGTAATTGTTGGGAATATAACCACAAAACTGCCCCTGGACCGCGTAGAGCGCATTACCTCCAACGAATTCAAGGCGGCCTCCAAACCCCTTGAGAACCGGCCCCGGGCGGTTTATGACACGGCCATGCAAGAGCGGAAAGCCCGCTTCAAGATGGAGCTGGATGTGCGGGGAGAGCGGGTGAACGACGCCCTGGAGCAGGTGATGCGGTATATTGACGATGCCATAATGCTGAATGTAAGTTCGGTGCGAATTTTGCATGGTAAAGGGACGGGTGCTTTGCACGAGGAAATCCAAAAGTACTTGCGTACGGTACCCGGCGTAAAAACCGTGACGGACGAACAGGTCCAGTTTGGCGGCTCCGGCGTTACGGTTGTAAAACTAGACTAAACCAAAGACTGTACTATAAACCTACCAATGAACGTTTTAAACACCAGCAAGCTGGGAGAATTGGGAGAACAGATGGCGTGCGATTTCCTGGAGACCAGGGGTCATCAGATCCTGGACCGGAACTGGAGGGGAGGACATCTTGAGATAGATATCGTCTCGGAAGCGGCAGATGGGTTGCACTTCGTGGAAGTGAAGGCCCGCAAGACCCCCGTGACCACGTCCATCGACGACCAAGTTAACTCCATCAAGCAGAAAAGGATTTCTGCTGCAGCGCTTAAATACTTGAACAATAAGAATCTATCCGGCCGGGAAGTATTCTTCGACGTAGTGTCGGTCCTCTTCAACGGACAGGAGACCACAGTCCGTTATATCCCACAGGCCTGGATTCCTATGTACACCTAACATTTTATATGTCCACACACAGGTATTGCATCATCATGGCCGACGGAACGGGTTCGCCCTTCCAACTCAGGGTCACGTATGAGCGTTTTCTGCGCGTACTACCTCAAGACCATATCCTTGTTGTGACCTTGTCCCGCTTTGGGGATGAGGCCCGGAAAATCCTTCCGGAACTGCCGCCGGAGAATCTGCTGCTGGAGCCTTATCCGCGTGGCACCGCGCCCTGCATGGCCTTTTCGGCCTATGCGCTCAGGCGCCGGGATCCGGAGGCGGTAATCATCGCCACCCCCTGGGACTCCGTGATCCGGGACGAGGATCTCTTTGCCCGCACCGTACTGGAAGCCTGCGACTATGTAGAGCAGAAAGACGTGCTCATGACCCTGGGCGTGGTGCCCAAGAGCCCGGACGTGAACTTCGGCTATATCCAGGTGAAGGAAGGCCGCGATGCCCATAAGATGGCTGGCCCGCTGCAGGTGAAGACCTTTACGGAAAAGCCGCCGCAGGAGCTTGCCGATGTGTTTTTCCGCACCGGAGAGTTCTTCTGGAACAGCGGTGTGTTCATCTGGAAAGCCACCACCATCTGCCAGGAAATGGAGCGCTACATCCCGGAAGTCACGGAACTTTTCCGCGGCTGGGAAGAGCACCTGGGTGAACCCCTCTTCCTGGAAAAGGCCTATGCCGAATGCCCCCGCATGTCCCTGGACTACGGCGTCATGGAGCACACGGACAGGGCCTGGCTGTATCCCGCCAAGTTTGGATGGGCCGATGTGGAGCGGCTGTAATTAGCTAATTCCCAATTCTTTAATAATGTAATCCTGGTGCGCGTAATGCTCTAGGATCCACAGGACGTAGCGGATGTCCACGCAGACGCACATGTTGTATCCGTCTACGGCTTCGTAGTTGCTGGCGAGTGATTCCTTGTTGCCGTCAAAGGCCAGGCCGATGAGCTCGCCCCGGGCGTTCAGCACCGGTGAGCCGGAGTTGCCCCCGGTGATATCGTTGTCGGTGATGAAGTTCACGGGGAAACCCTCCGGCGGCAGGACCTCCCGGAAGGCTTCCGGATAGGCAAAATCGTATCGGGCGGGGTTGTACTTTTCCCGCAGGCCCCGGGCCGTGCTCTGCCAATGGGTGTAAACGCCGTCCCGGGGCTGCATGGAGCGTACCCGGCCATAACTCAGGCGCATGGTGGAGTTGGCGTCGGGATACTGTGCCACGCCGCTGTCCTTAAGGTAGCGGTACCGGGCATGCACGTATTCGCGGTGCAGGTCCGTGAGGGTGGCCACGTGCTGCTCCTGCTGGTTGATTTCCAGGATGCCCAGCTCCCGGATATAGCGGTACAGCGGGTCTTCGGCAATGGGAACCTCCTTCCCGGAAACGCAGGAATTCTCCCACAGCCAGTGGGCCATGGCGTCGTAATCCGTGCCGAAACGCTCCAGCAGTTCCCGGTGGATGGGCCTTAGGAAGCAGCTGTCCATGTGGGTGAGGAATTCCTTCACGGAGAAGGCCAGCAGGTCCCGCTCTACGCGCGGGTCCTTTCCGGCCATGCCTTCGGCGAGCATCTTTTTCTGGCGGGGCAAGTCGTCCTTGGCGGTGTTGCCTATCCGAAGCAGGAGGGAGGAAAGGGTGAAGCCCCTCACCAGCGATTCCCGGAAGTACACTTTCTGCTGCTCCAGGTGGGAGATGGCGGCGTATTCGGCATCCAGCTGGTCCAGAAGACGGGCGTCTTCCGGCTTGGCCCGGAGGCCCTGTTCCCAGGCGCGGCGGCGTTCGGCCACCCGGAAGCGGTGCATACAGGCCTCTTCGCCCTCGTTGTTCTCGGCCACGTTGCTAAGGCTGAAGAAGTGTTCCGAATACTTCATGCGCACGGAGGGGTCGGCATCCATCCATTTGCGGATAATCTCCATCTGGGCGGCCCGCATCCGGTTGGAGACCGGCCTTTCCACGTTGATGGTCTGCTCCATCTCCGCGGCGCTGGAATAGCGCGCCGTACGTCCGGGATAGCCAATCACCATGGCGAAATCCCCTTCCCTGTAGCCTTTCCGGCTAATGCTCAGGTGCCGCTTGGGATGCAGGGGCTCTCCGTTGTGGTAGATGCGGTACAGGGCAAAGTCCCCCTTGTGCTGGGGCCATTCCCAGTTGTCCTCGTCCCCGCCGAAGGAGGCGATGCTCACCGGCGGCGCGGCCACCAGGCGGATGTCGGTGTACTTGGTATACAGGCACATGTAATAGGCCGTACCGGCCCACATTCCCTGCAGTCCGGCTTCCAGGCCGGAGGCATCGGCATATTTCTTCTCCATGATGGCCGATATGCGCCGGCCGCCAAACGGAACGCCTTGGGTGCGCAGGCTGTCCTGAAGGGCTTTCACCTCCTCCGTAACGTCCAGCACCTTGTTCAGGAAATAGAATTCCAGGCCTTTGATGGGCATCTCCTGTTCCCGGGTGAGGGCAAAGAAGCCGTTTTCCAGGTAGTTATGTTCCGGGGTGGACAGGCCAGCCACATCGCTGTAGGCGCAGTGATGGTTGGTGATGAGGAGGCCATCATTGGAAATCATGCTGCCACTGCAGTAGAAGCCCAGCGAGACCACGGCATCGGCCAGGCCGCCGGCCTCTTCGTTGTAGATTTCCCTTGCGGCCAGCTTGAGGCCCCGGGCCTTCATGTTCTTTTCCAGGGCTTTGTCCAGGCACTGGATGAGCCACATGCCTTCATCGGCCCGGGCTCCGGGGACCAGGCACAGGAGAAGGGCTATGGAGAGGATGTATTTCTTCATTTTTCGGTATAGATTTCTTTGAGGATATCCCCGGCGGCAAAGTCGCGGGCCATCTGCTGCACGTCTTTGGCGCTGATGCTTTCAATCATCTGCCTGTAGTCAAAATCATAGTCCCGGCCCAGGAGGACGGTGCTTTCCAGGCGGTCCAGCTGGTCTCCAACGCTGCGTTTTACCCGGTTCTCTATCTCCCCGTGCCGCTTGACCATGTATTTGGCGGCAACGTCCATTTCCTCGGGCGTGGGACCTTCCTGGCACATCTTGTCCATTACGTCCTGGACATCCTGGAGCAGCTGTTCCGCCATTTCCGGGCGGGTCTTGAACTGTACTATGCCACGCCAGGGTTCATCGGCCTGGTCCGGAATATCCGTGCTGTAGCCCACGTGGTAGGCACCACCGCGCTCCTCCCGGATGAGATTCAGGTAGCGGGCGCTGAGGATGTAGTCCAGGAAGTCGGAGATAACGATGTTGCGCGTGGTAGTCTCTTCCTTTTGCAGGAAGGCATAGTAGATGTTGGTGAGGGGCTCGGATTCCGGCTTGTGCTCCTCGGTGATGGTGAGCGTGCCTTTCACCAGCGGCACCGGCGCTTTTACCTGGGCTTTCTCATAGGGATAGTCTCCGGAGAGCGAGGCCACATACCGGCACACATAATCTTCCACCGTGGCACGGTCCTGGTCGCTGCAGATGAACACGGACAGATTCCTGTAGTCTCCGAAAGCCCGGTGGAAGACATCCTCCACCAGCGCCATGTCCACGGCTTCCACTGCGGCGGAATCCACCACCTGCAGCCAGGGATGGTTGCCATAGACTTCCCGCGTGCAGCGCTCGTCAAAGAGCGTGGTGTTGCTCTTTTTCCGTGCCAGGCTCTTGAGTTCGTTCTCCTTGGTCTTCTCCAGCCGCTTTCCAAAGTAGGGTTCCGTAAGGGTAAGGTAAACCGTCTTGAAGGCGTTTTCTTCATGCCCCTTTCCGGCGATGACCGTCATGGCGGTCTTGGTGCGGAGGGCGCTGACGAGGAGGCTGAAGCCGGACAGTTCCGGATAGTTCTTGTAGTCCTGTTTCTCCACGCCTCGGAAGCCCAGGTTCCCTCCCAGGTAACTGGCGGCGATCCTGGAGGGGGTGATGAGCTCTTGCCGGTAACTCTTTGCACCGGTATCCCATCGCCAGATGGCGGCCAGATGGTAGTGGGAGGCCACCGGATCGGCCTGTTTATAATAGACCTTTACCCCGTTGGAAAGCTCCCAGAGCTCGTATCCCTTTTGGGGAACCACTTTCAGGATGCTGCCCCCGGGGGCGCTGACGCTCATGTCCGGGGCCTTGTATTCCAGGAACCGCGGGCCGATATCCTCGGCATCCACTTGGGCCAGGATGGCTTTCATCTGCTCCGGGGAAGGGGCGATGCCGGGGTCTTCCACCGTATTGTAACAGGTGGTGTAGATGGTCTCGCTGTCCCGGAACATCTTATCCGGATAGGGGAGGATGTCTTCGTAGCCGATCTCTCCCAGCACCCGCGTCTGGATTTCCTGCAGGTCGGCCGGATGCACCAGCGGGCGGTTGAGGAGGAAGTGGTCTATGGCTTTCTTTACAAGTTCCTCACTCTTGACGTCTTCCCTTACTATCGGCCGGTCCAGATGGGCGCGCTGGGAGACGGAAAGCTTGGCGGCCTCAAACTCTGCGGGGCTCACCCCGTGCAGCAGCAGGCGGCGGATTTCCCGGTAGGTGAATTCCAGCGATGCGCCTATGAGGCTCTTGTCCTTGGGCGTGACGGTGAACAGGGAGAGGATGTAGTCGGGCTCATATTCGCTGGTGGTGAGGACTGCGGAACGGGCCGGGGAGGATTTCTCCTGCGCGGCTTTTTTCAGGCGCTCCGACAGGATGGTGGAGACGATGTTCCGGCAGTAAAGGTCCCGGTAGAAAGCTTCCGAGGAACGCTCTTCCCAGCCGGGGAAAGGCTGCTTGCAGAAAATCTTGAGGGCGTAGAACTTGAGGTGCGGGTCGGCTATGTCCTCAAAGAGGGGTTCGTCCAGATGAGGCGGGAAATAGCTTTCCTTCCGGGGGGCGTTTTCCGGCATGGGGATATCGGCAAAGGACTTTTTCACCCGGGCCTCCATCTGGTCCACGTCAAAATCGCCCACGATGATGATGGCCTGGAGGTCCGGCCGGTACCACTTGTGGTAGAAGTCCAGGATCTCTTCCCGCTTGAAGTTGTTAATCACGTCCAGCGAGCCGATGACGCTGCGCACGGCCTGCTTGGAGCCCTTGTAGATAAGGTTGTTCTGCAGGCGGGCTATGCGGCTCCGCGGGTCGTCCCGCATGCGCCATTCCTCGCTGATGACCCCGCGCTCGTCGTCCAGGGCCTGGGGCTCACAGGAGATGTCGCAGGACCAGTCGTGCAGGATCAGGAGCACCGAATCCACGAAGGTCTCCCGCACCAGCGGAACCGACGACAGGTTGTAGACGGTCTCCCGCCGGGTGGTGTAGGCGTTTACGTTATAGCCGAAGCGCACACCTTCCTTGGCCAGGAAAGTGAGGATGCTGTTGCCGGGGTAATGCCGGGTGCCGTTGAAGGCCATGTGCTCCAGGAAATGGGCCAGGCCGTCCTGGTTGTCTTCTTCCTGCAGGGCACCCACGTTGTGGGCAATATAGAAATCGGCACAGCCCGGAGGATTCTCGTTGTGGGCCAGATAATAGGTGAGGCCGTTGTCCAGCCGCCCCGTACGGAATTCCGCACCGGGAGGGATGCTTTGGGCCAGGGCGATGCCGGGCAGGAGGGCGGCCAGTAGCAGAAGGAGCCGTCTCATAGATGGGTGTTATTAAAAGTGGCAGCCGACACTGATTTTAGCCACGTTCCGCCAGCGGCCGGCCAGGTACTGGGGAGCGGAAGTGAGGATGAGGAAACTCTCGGAAAAACGGATATAGGGAACACAGGATTTCCATTGGAGCAAACTGTATTCCAATGCTATGCCTCCGCCGGCGCGGAAGGCGGTCTCATATTCGGTCTGCCGGTTCATCCAGGTGTCGAAACTCTTGATGGCGGTGGAAATGGCGGAAGAGTCTCGGCTGTCTTTCCGGTAACTCTCCAGGCCGCCTGCGGCCAGGCCGTGCAGTTCCAGGGTCCAGAGCGCCCGGGCGGTGGAGAAGTTCTTCTGGCCGTAGATATCTGCGCTGAAAGTGCTTATCCGCTGCTCCCGGAAAAGGGGGAAGATCGAGGCCGATTGGGTCCGGCTGCGCCCCTCCAGCTTGAGGCCCAGGATGAAGCGGGGCCGATAGCCGCCGGTCCCCATGTGCCAGGCATAGTCCAGGGAGCCGGCCAGGTCCAGCCGGTCCAGGACTTTGCTCTGTCCGGTGTACTCCACCACGGTGCTTTGTCCGGTGGGGGTGATATAGCGGAACTGGTTCTCCCGGTTCTCCAGGCTTTCCAGCGAAAAATCGGCCGATAAACGGTGCAGGTTCCTGCCGGAAGGGAGGAGAAGCACGCTCCGGAGTCCGGCCTGATAGCCGCCGAATTCAAAAAAGGTGGCGGTGCTGGAGCTCTGGCGGCCGTAATAACCGTCACGGGTCCGGAACCAGGCTTCGGCGGAGAACTTGTCCTTCAGCACCACTTGCAGGGCGCCGCCGAAGAACTGGTTGGCCATCGGCCGGGATTCGGTTACCGGTACGTAATTGTAGTCTCCGGCCAGTTCGGCTGTCGTGCCCAGGAAAGCCCCTTTGTCGGTCTGGATGAAATATTGCTTGTCGGTGGTGCCGTAGATGCCGCCTTTCAGCATTTCCAGGGTATTCCGGTATTGGAACGAAGCGCCCAGGGTTAGGCCCTCCGTGGGTTTCCAGCTTATGCCCGCATCCGCCGTCAGGTCCATCCAGATACTGGAGAAACGGGGGTCTTTCACCTTGGTCTGGTCGGCCGCCGTGTAGGAGACACGCGCGCCGGCGGCCCATTTCCGGCCCAGGCGGAAGGACAGTCCTCCCTGGAGTCCATAGCGCTCGCGGTTCCGGGTACCCGTCGTCTCCACAGTACTTTCCAGGAAGTTGACGGGATTGTAATACGGGTCCATGAGCACCTCTCCGCCCATATCCTTGCCGGAGAAATACTTCCAGTCCAAAAGGCCGAAGAAGGTGATCCGCTCCCCAATCCGATAGTAGGATTCCGTGGAGGCCCCGCCCAGGTAGCTGGCCGGGGATTCCGTGAGGGAGGCAAGCCCGCCGAAATTCGTATCAAACTGCAGTTCCACCATGGCCATCCGGCCCTGGAAGGCATCCATCAGGGCTGGATTGGACAGGGAAGCCCAGGTCAGGGCTTCCCTGGCCAGGCGGTAGTCCTGAACGCCTTCCCCGTCCTGACCCCGGGCCGGAAGGGCCAGGGCCAGGACAAAGACGGCGGCTATGAGACGGCGCTGCAGCATAAGGCTACTTCTTCAGGGAAGCGGTCTTTCTCTGGTGGAAGTCGTTGGTGGAGTTGTTGGTCTGGGAATAGACAATGTGGGCGCCGTTGGCGATGGAGGCTTCGGCATCAATGCCGGAGGGATCCGTGGTGCCTTCCACATCCTCGGTTCCCTGGGTATAGCCATACACCAGCTTGCCTTCGTTCTCGGGCAGGGCCTCGGTGGCGGCCTTGTCCACGTTGCGGTACACGGAGTAACCCTGGTTGTTGGTAATGGCCACGTAACCGGAGTTTATATCGGCCGGGAAACGGGGTGCGCTCTTGGCCAGGTTGGGCTGGGAGTATACCTCGATGGCGCCAATCACCTTGTCCTTGGGGAACTTGACCACGTTCATGGCGGCGGAAGTGCCCAGGGTGTGGTCGTAGTTTTCCGTATCCTTGCAGAGGGCGTCCACATCGGCAAAAGGAATCTGGCCGATGAAGAAGGCCGGGGAACTGTTGGACATGGCCCAGGCGTTGCCCTGGGTGAAGGGATAGCAGCTCAGGTAATGGTTGGTGGCGATGACGTCGGAAGCTGCGTATTTCTTATTAGTGTACTGGGCGACCCCGCTGTTGGACATCCAATAGTAGGAAGGATCGGCCAGGTTCACGGAAGTGGATACGGTGGCGGTGTGGTCGATGGCGCTGAAGATGGCCACCACTACCTGCGACCAGGCGGGAATCTTCACCTCGGCGGTGAACCACCAGATGGCGCCGTAGGAAGGGATCCAGCTCTCGTTCTCGTACAGGAGGTTGTCGTCAACGCGGAACTTGTTGTTGCCGTGGCCGTTATAAGGGGCCAGGAAACCGAACACCACGTCGCTGGCATCGGCCTCCACGTCGGAGTTGTTGTACAGCACTACATAAGCGTCTTCCGTATATCCCTTGCTGGTTTCCGGGTTGGTGCAGCCGCCGAAGTACAGTTCCTTGATGATGATCTGGCGGGATTCCACCAAAGTCATGGGAAGGTCCAGGAGCATCACTTCGTCGGCGGTTCCGGGCGCTGAAACGGAGACCGCGGCGATGGAACCGTTGTAGGCCATCCGCATACCGTCTTCGCTGGTGACATAGGTGGCCGAAACGGAATAAACTCCGGGGTTAAGCTTGAAGCTGGCCACGCCATTGGCGTCGGTGGCGGCGTCAAGCGTGAAGGTGCCGGCGGCATCGCTCACGGTCACGGGAATGCCTGCAACCTGGAGGAGGGAGGAATTGTAGGAGAGCTGGACGGATACATCCCGGGGAAGGGGATCGGCGGGTTTCTTTTCGCAAGCCGCCGCCAGGATGGCCAGCGACAGGAGTACAACGATGTTAAATTTCTGTTTCATAATACGTTGGATTTAAAATTTGAGTCTTACAGTGAGCCCGTAGTAGAAGGCGGGAATATAGGAGGTGACGGAGCTGTAGGTGCCGGTCCTTGTGGACTTCACCTGCCCCATGTTGTTGAAGAAATTATTGGCGTAGAAGGAGATGGAGGCCACCTCTCCCAGTTCCTTGGTGATGCTGAAATTGGCCGAGAAGTAGGGGGAGATGTAATCTTTTCGGAAGCCGTATACGAAGTTGTACGGAACGGCCAGTTTGGACAGGTCGGCATAAAGGGCCGGGTCGTTCTCCTTGGCCCAGCGGAGTTTCTCCAGATACGGAACCTGCACGCCCGGCTGGTCATAGCTCTCATAAAACTCCGGGAAGGTGACCACGTAGTTGTCGCCGTCGTAGATGGAGACGGAAGGGTCGTAGGAAAGGGGATTGGACAGTTCCCGGAGTACATAGGTGCGGGTGGCGCCTGGTTGTTCGCTCAGGGAACGGGAATAGCGCAGCAGGGTGGCCTCCAGCTTTACGGACAGGATCATCCGCACCTTGGGAATGTGCGTGGTGATGGTGAGGTTGTTGCGCAGGGTGCGGGTCTGGCTGCCGTTGGACACATTGTTTCCGCCATAATAAAAGCCGATGTAGCGGAACGGCTTTCCGTCGCTTCCGGTGATGGTGTAGGGCGAGTTCGGTGTAATGTCCGTCTTGATGCCCTTGTAAGCGTAATAATTGCCGTCCAGCCGGATGGTGGTGCCGATAGTTTCGATGCGCGGGAAATCTATCACCCATTCCACGCCATAACGCGTAATGGGATGCTGGGCGTTGTATTCAAAGGTTTTGGGAATGAACTGTTTCCGCTCTTCCGGCTGAATGGTTTGCGGGGCCAGGGCTCCGGTCTTGTCCTGCACGGTAACCATGCCCGTTGCCGGATCCAGTACATATACCCGGTTGGCGGCGGGGATGGAAAGGCCCTGTACGGCGGCCGTGCTGGTGTAGTTGTAGGTGAGCCGGTCGTAGCCGGTCATGAGCCCGTAGGCGTCCAGGGTGCGGTTCAGGAAGGCCGCCAGGGAGATGCGGACCCCGCCCAGGCTGGCTTCCACGCCCACTTCGGCCTGCTGGTTGCGCTGCCAGCGCAGCGCGGCGTTGTATTCGAGGGCGCGCGGCTGCACGTAGAAGGCGCGGTACACGGTGTTGTCGGCCGATGCCGTGGAGGTGAACACGTTCACGTCCAGGTAACCGGGGGTGGGATACAGGATGGAGAAGGACGGCAGCTTCACGGCCACGCCCCAGCTGGCCCGGAAACTCAGTTCCCGCAGGAACTTATCGGCCCGTCCGACGCCGTCCAGCACGGTATATTTGAGATTGACGCGCGGGGACAGGCTGGAGGTGAGCCCATAGGCCGATCCCTTGATGTAGGTGAGGTCTTCCCGGATGCCGGCGATGAGGTTGATGCGGCCTCCCCCTACGGGAAGCATCAGGTTTTCCTCGGCATAGAGGCCCAGGTTGTGCATGGAGGGGTTGTCGCAGTAGCGGTATTCCCGCCAGGTGGGGGCGGTGGCGGGGTCTTCGGAATACTGGCCGGCGCCCAGGTTATGGTCCCAGTTCCATTCGGCGCCCACTTTGGCCTTGCTGCTTAAGGTGCCGAAATGTGTGGCCCAGTTGGCCTTGAGGGATACTTTGGCCGTTACGGGACGGTCGTCCACGCCCATGATGTTGTACCAGTTGCCCGGGGGGATCATCACCACGGGATTGTTCCCGCCCTCCTGGTAAGGGGCCGACATGTAATAGCCCGCCTGCATGGCGTGGAGGGCGATATCGGTAACGCCTTGCTGGTAGTTCCTGTTCTCCAGTACCCGCTTGTCGGCGGTGGACCCCGATGCGTTCAGCTCCAGGTTGGTAATCCAGGGAAGGCTCAGCAGCCAGTCGGCCGTGAGGCTGGCGCGGAGGGCGTTGTCCCGGGACTGGATGAAGGTGCCGGTGAGTTTGTCCGGATCGGCCTTGTCGTCCAGGCCGCCCAGGTTCCCCGTCACGCTGGCCGACAGGCGGAGCGGATGCGCCTGGAAAGCCCCGCCGTAGAAGGTGTTGCTGTAGGTGAGGGAGAGCTGCTTGCGGTCGTAGGAAGTATAGGGCGACATTTGGTCGCTCACGGAACGGGTATACTCCGCGCTGGCGTTGATTACGCCCAGGGACCTTCCTTTTGCCGTGCTGCCCAGGCCGAAACCCTTGCTGAAGGAAGCCTGCTTGGTCTTGGGACTGGTGGAGAGGGTGACCATCCAGGGGGTTCTTCCTTTCCTGGTGTTGATCTTGACCACGCCGGAGCCCATGTCTCCGTATTCCACTGAAGGGACGCCGGTAATCACTTCCACCGACTCTACGTTGGAGGAGGCGATGCTGTTGGTGGAAACGCCTTTGATGGCTTTGTTGGCGTCGTAATAGGAGGCGTTGTTGGAGAGGCGCACCCCGTCCACTTCCACGGCCGTCCCGAAGGAGGCGTTCCCGCTTTCGGCCGATGAGCCCGCGCGGATGTTGAACTGCCTGTCGGCCGTAAGGTTGTTGTTCTGGGTTACCCCGCCCGGCAGCAGGCTGGAGATGTCCCCCACGTTCATCAGCTGCACGTGGTCCAGGGCCGTTTTGTCTATGGTGCGGCTGGTTGTGGCCGATTCTCCGTTCTCCCTGGCGGTGACCATGGCGCCTTCCAGGGTAAGGTTGTCCTCTTCCAGCAGGAACTGGACTCCGGTGGCTTCCTTCCGGAAATCCACCTTGCGGGACAAGGTTACATAGCCCAGGCTGGAAACGGAGACCGCGCTTTGGGGCACCTTAATATTTTTAATGGTAAACTTTCCCTCCGCATCCGTTACGGCCCACTGCTCCGTGGCGGCGAGAAAAACGGTAGCGAAATCTAAGGGCTCACCGGTCTTTTTCTCCAAAACCTGTCCGCTGAAGCTATACGACTGGGCTTGTGCAGACAGGGCCAGGAGGGCGAAGACGACAATGAGGACCGTTTTTCTCATGGCTGCAAAGTTGGTTATTTGTCCGGGGATTGCAAATCCCAACAAATAAGGATACACTACTTCTCTCCGCAAATATAATAAAAAAGTAAAAAAAAGAAACGTCCGGATGCCGAAAAACCCATCCGTTGGATTGTGAAAAAACCTGTTGATAAGTTTTGGAAAATCAAATAATTAGTAGTATCTTTGCGGTCCGCAATTGTGCCCAAGTGGCCTACAATTAGCGTTAAAACATTAAGTAACAATTAATTAACAAACACCAATGCCTGGTTTAATTGGAAAGAAAGTCGGAATGATTTCCGTCTTCGGTGCCGACGGGAAGAATAT
>JAEEGK010003172.1_pt1 | contig 41119 bp, 28 predicted proteins | sample 8958771 | NCBI WGS metagenome assembly JAEEGK01 (sample SAMN16246547, study PRJNA631951) | gut metagenome | biome: gut microbiome; feature: rumen; material: SC-attached | host: Bos | place: Iran: Karaj | collected 2018-10
TCGACGGTGCCCACGGTGTTCTCCCAAACCTCAAGGCCCTTTACAAACTCCTTGGCGAAGTCTTTGAGCGTGGGGGTCTTGGCAGTTTCGAGGCCGAAGAGCTCGGAGCGGATTACGACATCGGCGCCGAGGTTGTCGGCCTTCTGAAGGCCGTTGTCAAGCATGTACTTGAAGAAGAATGCATAGGTCAGCAGGGCACGTCCCGAGCTGAAGCAACCGCCATAGTTGGTGATAGGATCGCGGGGATAACCGCACAGGTTGCTGTGAACCTTGTCGTGGGTAAACGGCCAGTTAAGGGCGCGCTGTGCCCAGTTGTCAAGGATGACGGGATCGACCTGACCGTAAACCTCCTGGCCGTTTACCTGCTTGTAGAGATATCCGCCGTTGGATGTCTCGATAAGAGGAGATCCGAAGGTAAAGCCATGTGCTTCAGGCAAAGGTGCATTGATGTCAACAGGAGTGATTTGAGGGAAGTTGCCCCAACCGGCCTTCTCGGTCTCGTTGCCGTCCCAGCCGCGGAGCAGCAGGTATGAGCGGAGTGCGAGTTCGAGCATGTCGCCGGTGGTGTATACAGTGCTGCCGAGCATGATCGTAGTGTTGGAAGGGACATAGTGGGCATTCTCAACAATATCATTGTCGCCCGTCTTGGCGAGTTCCCAGTTGGAAAGACGGTTGATGGTACCCACATTGTTCTGCCAGACGTTGAGTATCTTGACATACTGTTCGGCAAAGTCCTTGATGGTGTACTTGGCATCGCTTGCAGTCTCAATGCCGAAGAGCTCGGAACGGATTACGACATCGGCGCCGAGGTTGTCGGCCTTCTCGAGACCGTTTTCGAGCATGTACTTGAAGAAGAATGCAAAGGTCAGCAGAGCACGGCCAGAGCTGAAGCAACCGCCATAGTTGGTGATAGGATCGCGGGGGTAACCGCACAGGTTGCTGTGAACCTTGTCGTGGGTAAACGGCCAGTTAAGGGCGCGCTGTGCCCAGTTGTCAAGGATGACAGGATCGACCTGACCGTAAACCTCCTGGCCGTTTACCTGCTTGTAGAGATATCCGCCGTTGGATGTCTCGATAAGCGGGCTGCCAAATTTGAAATCATGTGCCTTGGGCAGAGGTGCATTGATGTCAACCGGAGTAACTTCAGGGAAGTTGCCCCAGCCGGCCTTCTCTGTCTCGTTGCCGTCCCAGCCGCGTAGCAGCAGGTAAGAGCGGAGAGCGAGCTCGAGCATGTCGCCGGTGGTGTATGTCTTGCCGCCTACAACTATGGTATAGCCGTTGGGAACATAGTGTGCATTTTCGACAATGTCTTTATCACCCTCCTTGGCGAGCTCCCAGTCGGACAGACGGTTGATGGTGCCCACATGTGTGGCCCATTCGTCGATAATCTTGATGTATTCCTGTGCGAATTCCTTGATGGTAGCGGTGCTGGGCTCGGTGTACTTGACCTGCTTGACCACAATCTCAAGTCCGTCGGTAACATTGCCGCCCTTGACGATCACCTTACCCTCACGTGCATCTCCGGAGTTGGCGGCGCAGGTAATCTTAAGGGTAATGTCGCCGGCCTCGCCGGAGCTGGGCTCTACGGTAATCCAGCTTTCGGTAGCAGTAGCGGTCCAAGCCTTCTTGGCGGAGAACTTGGCCTCTTTGGTCTCCTCGACGCAGTCGAACTCGAGTTTGCTGGTAACGAGCTCGATATCGGGCATATCCACACCGTAGAGGTCGTAGTTGAGATGGACATCCTTGACGGCATCCCAAACGTTCTCGGTGATGTTGTTCTTGAGCAGGTAGTCGTAGAAGCGGATCATGATAAGGAAGGTACGCATAGCGGAGATCTGTCCTACGTAACCGTTGAAGTTGATCGTGCTCTCGCTTGTGCCGAATTCCTGGAAGTTGCCGATGGCAGGAGGATCGAGAGTTGTGCAGCGGGTCAGATACCATCCGAGTTCGTGTGCAAGGAACTCAACGGTACAAGGATGCGACTCGGAGAAGTTGATAACCTTGCCGCCGTCGTTGGTATTCTCATACCAAGGCCACTTGCCCCAACCGGTAGTGATAACATACTCTGCGGGAGTAGGGATAGGCTCGTCGAGAGTCTTACCGTTGCCCAAAGTATGGATGAACGGGTTGCGGGTAGGCTGCATGAGTGAAGAACCCTCGAGAGTGACGAGGTCCATGATACCCTGGGCTGCGATGCTCCAGCACTCTGCAGAAGTGTACTCCTTGTTATCTACCTTTACGTGGTAGTAAGGCTGATAGTACTCGCTGTACATGGTACCGTCCTTGTAACCGCCGGAGTACTCGATAGGAATGAAGTGTACATTCTCCCAAGCGGTATTGTTGGAGGTGCAGTGCGAACCGTCAGCATCGACGGTACCTACGGTCTTCTCCCAAATGTCGAGGTATTTAACCAATTCCTTGGCAAATGCCTTGAGGGTGTTGGAAGCGCCCTTGTAACCTGCGTCGATGCTCTCGCCGAGCTTGCCGTCTTTCTTGTAATTGGCAAGTGCACGGGAAATAACGATGGTTGCACGGTCGGTGGAGAAAGCGATGGCCGAGCCGTTACGGGTGAAGTTGGTCTGGTTGGGGACCTTGAGCTCCTTGGTCATACGCTCAATCATCCTCTTTGCAACGTTCACCAGATCTTCGGTCTCATCACCGTTCTTGGGGCCGTTGGCAATGGCGATTGTCTCCTTGTCGTAGCTGTCCCTCTCGGGATGGTCGGCAGGTTTGACGGTGATAACAGTAATGTCGTCGGTCTTGCCGGCACTAATGTTAACCAATGCCTGGCAAATGGCGTTCTGGTACTGGGCGATAGTGGCGGTTTTGTCTCCGAGGGTAAAGCTCTCGGGGAAAGCCTCGCTCTCTTCCCAGGCCTTGTAGGCAGTACTGGCTGCATCTACAATCTCTGAAAGCTTGAACTTGCCGAACGCATTGGGATCGGTCTGCTGTTCAGGCTCTTTTCGGCAGGCGGTGAAAGCTACCAAAGCTGCCACCGCAGTCATCAAGAGGTAATGGATTTTTTTCATACGCTATGAAAAATGATTGGTTAATAATGATGTTTTATATGTTAGTTCCAAAGATCGTTCACATCGGGGAAAGTGCCCAGCTGGTAACGGAAGAGGACGATTCCGCTGGCTTTGGTCTCGGCCATAAGGTCGATGTCGCGGCGGAGTTTTTCGGCCGAAAGGCCCTTGGTGTTGGCATCGTAGGTCTGGATACCCGACCACGATACTCCGCCGCCGGCAGCCGCCCGCTCTGCAAAGTAATTAGAATTGCTCTTGAACGTATTGTCACTCATATTGTAAGAGCCGTAGCGGTAAATCATGGGCATGAGGATGTGTATGTACTTGGCCATCTGCGAGGGCACCTGGCCGTAGTACTCGCTGGAGTTGGCCTCCGGCATAAGCGCCGCAGAGGTTACAATGCCTTCCTCGAAAGCATCGCAGGTCTCGCGCACCTCGCGGCAGGCACGGTTGACGGCATTTATGGAATTCACTTCCTGGGTGTAATTGTGCTTGTATGCCGTACCGCCGAAGCGGATATAATCCAGATGAATGCCCTTTACGCCCCATTGCTCGATGTAGCGGGCGGCATCGGTGCGGATACGCTCGAATATTTCTTCCTTGAAAGCCTTTTTCTCATCGTCGATGGGACTTACCCAGTCGCCGTCATAGAATGCCTGCAGCCAGGCGTGGACGGATATGCCCAGTTCATCGCAAATGGGGATGAGGCGCTTGGCAAGCGGCTTGTTGGTAGGATAATCGAAGGCGGAATAATTGAGCAGAAGATGATCGTATCCCTTGGCCTTCAGCTCCTTGAGCTTGGCGCCGTCGTTGGCGACCAGATCGCTCATATGCGATCCCCAGGCCCATACCGCAGTGGGCTTTGTCTTGGACAGGTCGAAGAGTTCGTTGACCTTGCCTTTGCTGGAATATGTAACGCGGCGCCACTCTCCGCTGGCATCGGGAAGCCTCTGATAGCTGGCAAAATAGCCGAGCGAAGGGTCTCCATCCTTGTGCTCGTAGCTGTCTGCCACGGTATCCTTGTCCGTGCCCATAACAAGGGTGAAAGGCGCGGCGGAAGAAATACCGGTCACAAGGGTTTCGTCGGCGGTAGAGAACACTTTGCGCTCACCCGGAGCTAAGGTACCCGAAAGGTCGGCAATCTTCTGCCCCTTGAAATACTCGTCGGTTATGAAGAGCCCGAGGCCGTCCAGCTCACGCGACTGGTCGGAAGCATTGCAAACTTCCACCCAGGTGTCAAAATCCTGATTCTCCTCGTGAGCGGCAATCTCGTTGAGCACCAGGCCTTGGTACTTTGGGTCGATCTTGCCCTTACCCGGGTCGGGGCCGTTGGGATTACAACCCGCCACCGCCAGCAGCAGGGCAAACGAACCTATCGTTTTAAAACAATTCATTCTATCTTTATTTAATTATGCCTTGTTCCTTAAGGTAGTTCTCCGCCTTGACGAGTCCGCCGGTCTTCTTGATTACTTCCTCGCAGAACTCATAGCTGAGCTGAGGGTTACGCTCCACCATGGTACGGGTAAGACGGTCGATAACCTTGTTGTTGATAAGATTGGCGCAAACCATGCGGTTGCCCTGTACACGGCCCAGACGTACCATGATGGTAGTGCTGATCATATCGCAGAGCAGTTTCTGGGAAGTGCCGGACTTCATACGGGTACTGCCGGTGATGAATTCGGGGCCCATCACTATCTCTACCGGGTAATCCACATAATCTGAGATGGGAGAACCCGGATTGTTGCAGATGCTTCCGCAAGGGATGCCATGCTCCTTGCAGGCCTTCATTGCGGCCATCACATAAGGAGTGTTGCCACTGGCGGATATACCCACAACGATGTCCTTGGGCGTGATATGATGCTTCTCGCTGAGAGTCCTCCAACCCTCGTCCACATCGTCTTCGGCCTCTTCAAGGTCAAGCACCAGGTTCTCGTTGCCGCCGGCAAGCACCGCCTGCCAGATCTCGGGATCGACGCCATAGGTGTTAGGCACTTCCAGCACGTCAAGAACACCAAGCTTGCCTCCGGTTCCGGCACCCAGCCAGAAAAAACGGCCTCCGTTGCGGAGCTGCTTCTCGATGGCGCAGGTAAGTTTTTCTATTTCAGGAAGGGCCGCCTCGATTGCGAGAGGCACTTTCTTGTCTTCGGTGTTGATGTCACGCAGCAACTCCGCTACGGACTTGGTCTCAAGATGGTCGTACAATGACGGCTGTTCAGTTAATCTAATGCTCATATTTTTATCTTTTTTAAAGATGTCGCTGCTGCTTGCAGACCGTCTGCGCCCACGCAGCCGTGAGTGGGAGGGGCCCGCAGCTAGCTGCGGGAGGGATAGGCCGTAGGCCGTAGTCTGCAAGCAGCAGTGACATCTTCATCAACATATCCTAGAATTCTTTATATCTAATATCTCCAATCATCTTACCGTTGCGGAACGCGGCGGCGGTAACCCGCTGCTGGCGGTTAATTGCAAAAGGCCCCTCGTACACGGGCGACGCAATAGTGGGAGTGCTGCCGTCAAGAGTATAACGAATCTCGGCACCCGGCGCATCAACACTCATAGTCACAACCTTACTGTACTCCGTATCTTTATGGAACTCTATGAACGGGTTCCAGAAAGCCTTGCAGTAACCCACATCCAGGCGGTCGAGCCTGCCAAGATGCGTCTCCAGCCGGCGGGTAAAGCCGTCCCAGTCTTTGCCGGCCTTGGTCCAGCCTGCCTCGGCAATGGCGCACATACGGGGCCATGCCATATATTCCACACGTGCCGGGGTAGGCATGTATTCTGTCCACACGCACCCCTCAACACCTATAATATACCTCGCTTCCTCAGGCGTCAGCACCTCAGGAATAGGATTGTATTCATACATAGTACGCAACAAGGTGGGACCTCCCATGGCCAGCGGCTCGCTGTCAGGATCGGCCTGCCAGTAATCCAGATAATACTTGGGATATGGAGCCATCACCACCTCTTGATGCTGCTGCGCGGCCTTTATGCCGCCCTCCTCGCCAAGCCACGACATGACCTTGGCGTTGGGAGCCAGGCCGCCCTCCAGGATTTCGTCCCAGCCGATAATCTGGCGGCCCTTTGAATTAATATATTTCTCCATGCGCTGGATGAACCAGCTCTGGAGTTCGTACTCGTCTTTGAGACCGAGTTTCTTTATCATGGCCTGGCAGTGCGGACATTGCTTCCAGCTGGCCTTGGGGCACTCGTCGCCGCCTATGTGTATGAGCTCCGAGGGGAACAGGTCGATGACCTCGTCGAACACATCTTCAAGGAACTTGAAAGTCTCTTCCTTGGTGCAATATACCTGCTTGAAGATGCCCCACCTGGTGGCGGTCTCATAGTGGTCTTCCAACCCGCAGCTGAGCTCGGGATAGCACGAAATGGCCGCCAGCGAATGGCCCGGAATCTCTATTTCGGGGATGATGGTTACGTAACGGTCGGCGGCGTACTTGATGAGGGCCTTGATTTCCTCCTGGGTATAGTAGCCTCCGTGAGGCTTTCCGTCGTACACTCCCGAGGCGAGCGACCCCACCACGGTCTCCTTGCGCCACTGCCCCTTCTCGGTAAGCAGGGGATATTTCTTGATCTCGATGCGCCAGCCCTGGTCTTCAGTAAGGTGCCAGTGGAAGCGGTTCACCTTATGCAGTGCCATGAGGTCGATGTAGCGCTCGAGGAAAGGAATGTCGAAGAAGTGCAGGCAGCAGTCAAGATGCATGCCCCTGTAGGGGAAACGGGGAGCGTCTTCGATGTCGCAGCAAGGCAGCGTCCAGCGTACCCCGTGCTGCACCGAATCGGCAAAAATAGCATCAGGAAGCAGCTGCAGAAGGGTTTGCAGGGCATAGAAAGCACCTGCTCCGGAGCCGAATTCAACCACTACCCTCTCCGGATTGATATACAGATTGTAAGCCTCCTTGGGGAGACCGGCGTCAAGCCAGAACAGGCCCTTTTCGTTGCCGTGCCTCAGCGGGTCGTCGGCTATGACATTAAGGGTCCAGCCTGCTGCCTTGCTCAGCTTGTCGTTCAGGAAGCCGACGGTACGAAGCAGCGCCGAATCACCCTCGTCGATATAAATGGGAGTGTTACGGTCGATGGTAAAGACGCCGTCTGCGGTCTGAATGAACGCAGGCTGGGGTATAATCTGCGGCTCCCGCGCTTCCTGCGGACGGGTGCAGGAAGCGACAAGAAGGATACCGCACAAGGCTATGAGCCTACTAATTTTCATAACTGCTGAAGAATCGTTTTTCGGTTACTTTGCCAAGCGGCTTGCCGTCGCGCCCGAAAGCGCGGGCCTTGATTACCGCGTCTTTGTCCACCATAAACGGGTTGCCGTCATAGACAGGGCTCTTGAGAGTAGGCTCGGAGCCGTCAAGGGTGAAATGAACCACTCCCTCGGGATAATCCAGCTCAAGGTTCATGGGCTTGGGGAAAGGAAGCCTGCGGTCGTAGTCGAAGATAACCTCATAGTACACGGGGCAGTAACCTATGTGCTTCATCTCAAGGCGCTTGAGTATCTTGGGCATACGCAGGCGGAAATTCTCCCAGTCTTTGTTGGGACGGCTGGTCCAAGCCACCTCCGAAGCGGCCACGTTGCGCGGGAAGGCCATCCACTCGGCCTTGGCCGAATCGGGAATGTACTCAGTCCAGAGGCAGGTTTCGTAACCTATAATGTATTTCTTGCTCAGGTCGGGAATGGAATCCACCGCAGGATAATAATTGTACACCTTCTTAAGAGGCATGAACACCTCCTGCGCAAGATCGTCCGGCTGGTCGTCCTGATGGTTGTCGAGGTAGCACCAGCGGTTGGGGGTAAGCACCACGCGGATGCCGCGCCTGATGCCCCTTGCCGCGGGAGCGTGGCCGCGGTAAGACATGGCGATGGGGTCGTCAAGGGCACCTCCGTCCAGAATCTCGTCCCATCCGATGCAGGTCTTGCCGTTGGCCTTGAGGAAGTCACCTATCCTCTTGACGAAGAAAGTCTGGAGCTCCTCGACGTCCTTGAGTCCGAGAACTTTCATCAGGTCCTGGCAGTACTTGCTCTCGCGGTACACGTCTTTGGGCGCCTCGTCACCGCCGATATGGTAAATGGGCGAGGGGAAGAGTTCGAACAGCTCGCTGAACACATCTTCCAGGAACTGGAAAGTGTAGGCAGTAGGAGCATAGAGGTTCTTCCAGATGCCCCAGCGGGTCTCCACCTCGTAGTGGCGGTCGGGGAAGCAGCTCAGCTCGGGATAGGCGGCGATGGCAGCCGTGCTGTGACCCGGGATCTCGACCTCGGGAATCACAGTCACGCACCTGCGGCGGGCATATTCCACCACCTCGCGGATATCGTCTTTGGTGTAGAATCCGCCGTGAGGCTCTCCGTTGCCTATCCAGCTGTGGAAAGCAGTCTCCTTGCGCCAGGCGCCGATCTCGGTGAGGCGGGGATACTTGTCGATCTGGATACGCCAGCCCTGGTCTTCCGTAAGATGCCAGTGGAACATGTTCTGCTTGTGCATGGCCATGAGGTCGATGAACTTCATCACTTCCTCCTTGGGGAAGAAGTAGCGCCCGCAGTCGAACAGGAAGCCCCGGTAAGCAAACTCGGGTTCGTCTTCTATGATGCAGCAGGGAGCCGTCCATTTGACCTTTTTCTGCAGCTTGTCGGCATAAATCTCCGCCGGGAACAGCTGCAGGAGCGTCTGGAGGCCGTAAAACGCCCCGTTAACCTCACTGGCACCGATGACCACCTCAGTAGGGCGGACGCTGAGCTTGTAGGCTTCCTTACCCAGGCCCGATACTTTACTCAGGACTATTTTAGGGCCTTTGCCGTCAAGCTTAAAGCCGGTGGAGGCGGCCACCTGGGAGCGGAAATCGGCTGCCACTTCGGCAAATGCCTCATCTTCAACCACCAGGGCACTGCTCTTGGAGAGGGTAAATAAACCCTCGGCGGGAGTAAGGCTCTTGGGCGTGGGCACTATATCGTAGCGGGGTGCTTTAGACACCGGTATAACCGCAAGGGCGAGGGCAAGCAGAAGGGATGTTATCATAGTACTTTGCGTATGGTTTCTTCGATGGACTCGGCATAACCCTGAGGGAAATACTCCGACAGAGGGTAAGGAGCCTTTATGTAAACATGCATCTGGTCGATTTCGTACTCATAGCCCTTACGGTACTCAAATGCATGAGCCGAAGGAAGATACGAATTCTGGCCGTTGGTATATCCGGCAAAAATGATGGTCCTGTCGGGGAACTTCTGGCGCGCCTCCATCTGATACTCGCAGAAAGGCTCGCCCTGGGTGAAGAAGAATATAATACCGTTGATATTGACGGCGCCGAGATGGAAAATCAGGTGATCGGGCACGTTGCCCTGGGCGATGCGGCTCAGAATAAGCTCTTTCCAACCCTCAACATCATCTTTCCAGGTGGCCGACACGGTCTTGTCCCACTTTGAGATCTCCGCGGCGTGCTCCTCCACCGCCTCGGCGGTAATATGGTCGATGCGGTACGGAAGGCCGATAATGTTGTTGAACACTTTAAACTCGCCGGTCGGCTTGACTTTGTCGAACTTGATCCTGAGCACGGAGTCGGCAAGGCAGCGGCCGCACTCCTCGGCATATTCCACCATCTTGGGTCCTTCGGCAGGGTCCATGTTTCCGGCGGCTCCTGTGAGCTGGAACACGTCGCCTCCCCAGGCCTCCTTGAGTATCTTGGACGCCACTCCGGGATAATCCGACGACACCAGAAGGCTCCCCGCTCCCATGCAGACGGGATGGCAGGCCAGGTTCATAAGGGAAACTATGGGCTTGCCCTTGCGGTCAAGGAAGCGAACCACATACACGCTGCGGTCGACGGGGCCGGTGCGCTTCTCGCAACGGTTGCCGTTGATGCTTGTACGTCCCTTGCCGACCTCCATCTTGAAGGGGCGGAAAGCCGCCTCGTCGGTAATGGTCTTGACGGCATTCTCCACCAACACCCGGTGCAGGCGCTCCTTGTGCGAATAATTGCTCCCGCCGGGCTCGGCCCTCACTCCCCCGTTGCGGGGCGCGGAGTGGGTGTGGATGCAATGCATGAAAATGCGGTCCATGGGAAGGCCCGACTTCTCGGCAATTTCATCACGCCACTCGGCACTAAGCTCGGGCGAGATTTCCATAAGGTCGTTGGAGATAATGCACACTTTGTCTTCCGCCTTGCCTATTACAAGACAGTGCGTGTAAAGGGGCAGGTGAAGCTCGGTGGAGAGTTTGCTCCGGGCGGCAAAGCCGGCGAGCATGGTATGCTCATCCGGAGTGGTGGATATATCGGCGGCGTTGTAATTCAAGGTAAGACCCTTCTCCCCGCAGCCGGTGAGGCAGCAGAGGAGAAGGATCGAAAGCGCCGAAATGCCAATACGGTATTTCATGATGGTTTAGTAGATATAGCCGGGGTTCTGGACAATGCGTCCCTTAGTCTTGTCGATTTCGGTCTGGGGAATAGGCATCAGGTAGTTAGGATAGTCCTCGCTGTTCTCGACGCCGGGCTTGTTGGAGCACTTGATGACTCCGGTAGGACGTACGCGGTTCTTGTTGGGGAACCACTTCTGGGTAGGAGAGATGGTAAGGCAGCACTCGCCATAGTCAACCCTGTAGGTCTTGCCCATCCATTCGTAGTCGACAAGGTAGAGCACGTCGTTGCCACGGTTGGAGTCGATGTATGCGGTACGCTCCTCTGTATTGGCCCAGTAGTAGTTGCGCTCCTTGTTGCTCAGGTCGAACGGCTGGACGCAGCGATACAGGGTATCGGGCTGGGCGCCACCGGTGAGCAGCATGGTGCGGGTACCTGCGAACGGCACGTTCTCGTAACCGACGGCAATCTTAAGACGCCTGGTGTCGAAATAGCGGAAAGCCTCGAATGCAAGCTCGATACGGCGCTCGTTGACCACGCGGTCCCAGAGATTGTCGCCGGACTCGGTGACAGGAGGCATCTGGACGTCGGCGCGTGCGCGGACCTTGTTGAGGCACTCGCGGCACACATCTTCCTTACCCACATGCCAGGCAGCTTCGGCCAGGTTGAGGTACATCTCGCCCATGCGGAACCAAGGATACATCACGTTACCGATCATAGAATCGGAGATGTATTTGTCGGGCATATACCATTTGGTAAGGCCGCTGCCGCCGGTGTTGGTGAGGTGGATCTGGTCGCTGGCCTTCTTGGACGTGACCGGCTCCGGTTTGCCCTTGTCGAAATCTGCCACTGTACCGGTCATCTCGTGATCGACACCCTTGGCGTCTTTGAACGAGCCTTTCTCATAGAGGAGATAGAGCTGGAGAGGATCTTCACGCTGCTTGCCGTCTTTGTCTACCCACTTGTATATCTTCCTTGGATAGATGATGCAGTGATGGAAGCGTGGATCGCGGCCGTTGAAAGGATGCAGGGGATCATAGCCCGAGCCTTCCTCGAAGATCTTCTTGCCGTTCTTCATCTCGTAGTCGAGCCACATGGCCTGGGTGGGGTTGAAGCTCTCCCAGCCACCGCCGCCGAAGTCCATCATACCGTAAAGCAGCTGGGCCTTGTGAGGCTGGTTACTGCTCTGTACGAAATACTTGGCCCAGATAACCTCGGGGGAGTTGATGTCACGCCAGAAACCGTCGTAGGTATCGTCGAGCTGGTATGCACCGTCCACGTCGGCACGGTCGCAGATGGCCTTGGCAGCGTCGTACGCAATCTGCCATTTCTGCTCCGAGTATGCGCCGCGGAAAATGCCTCCCTCAGGGTTGGTGGGATCGTTGAAGAGAGGAGAAGCCACGATGAGGGTCATACGGCAACGGAGAGCGAGCACGCAGTCTTTGTGTACACGGCCCTGGGCGGTACCGCCCTTATCGGGCAGGAGCTCGTAAGCCTTGTCAAGGTCGCCGTTGATGAATTCGACGCACTTGTCGAAGTTCTCACGGGTCTCGGCAAAATCGGCACCAATGTCATCGTGAGGCTTGTCCACGATTACCACGCCGCCGTAGCGCTCGATAAGGTTGGTATAAGCCCAGGCGCGGAGGAAATACGACTCGCCGAGCAGTCGTGTCTTCACTTCTTCACTCATGGCGGAGCCTTTCTCCTCGACATACCTGATGAAGTAATTGAGACGGTAGATATACTCGTAGGCACGGTTCCAGATGTTCAGGTATGTGGTACGGGTATTGTGCGCCGGGCCGCCTTCTTCCATGGGGATGATGGCGCTCGGGGTCATGGAACCGTCGGCGATATAACGGGTGGAAGTGCCTCCGTAACGGAAGAATCCCTCATCCGAGATACAACCGATGTTGCCCTCCGTGAACGGGTCGGGCATCACGGTGTAGATAGCGTTGATATAGCTCTCTGCAAGGGCGTCGCTGTTGAATACGGCCTCCTCGGAAAGCTTGTCAAGGGGTTTCTTGTCCAGGAACCCGTCTTTGCAGGCAGTAAGGGCTGCGGCAAATGCAAGAATATAGAATATCTTTTTCATATCAGGTTCGGATTAGAAGGTTACTTTAACACCAAAGTTGAAAATCTTGACCTGAGGATAGGTCTGGTAGCCTTCGTCACTGGTTTCCGGGTCGATGGTCTTGAGCTCGGATAAGGTCAGGAGGTTGTAGCCTGCCGCATAGAAACGGGTGCTCTTGATGCCCACCTGATGGCCGAAGACGTTGCCGGGCAGGGTGTAGCCCAGTTCAACGTTCTTCAGACGCAGGAACGCGGCGTTACGGTAGTAGTAAGAAGTACGGTACACACCGCCGTTGCCGATGTTGGAGGCGATACGGGGATGGTCGGTCTGGGTATTGTCAAGCGTCCAGGCGTTGACTGCCACATCCCTCTCGATATTTCCGGACACGGGGTCGGTCAGAGGAGCGTAGTAGTAACGTGCGAGAGCCTGGCCCTGAAGCAGGATGGACAGGTCGAAGTTCTTCCACTGTGCCTCGCTGTTCAAACCGAACACTATCTGGGGAACCGCGGTCAGATCGCAGCGCAGACGGTCCTGTGCGTCGATGATGTTGTTGCCGTCAAGGTCTTCGAAGTAGAAGTCGCCGAGGCCGGCACCTGCCATCTGAGGATATTTGTCGAGGTCTTCGTGGGTGCGGTTGATGCCCTTGACCTGATAGATAAGGGTAGCTCCCATAGGGTGGCCGGTACGGTTCATGTACTGGTGCTTCTCGTCGTAAGGAGTCTCATCCATGTACTCGATGACGTTCTTGGCGTACATGATGTTGCCCGCCACGCGGTAGCGGAGGTCGCCGGAGAGAAGCTTGTTCTCGTGGGTGAGCTGGAGCTCGACACCCTTGTTGGATACGATACCGATGTTCTCGTCGGGCAGGTTGCCTGTCAGACCGGTGTAGTACGGCACGGAAGCGTTACGGGTGCAAAGAATGTTGCTTCGGCGGGTGTGGAAGAATTCCAGTTCCCATCCCAGCAGGCCGTGATGGATGTTACCGTCCAGACCGACGTTCCAGGTGCGGGCCACTTCCCAGGTGATGTTGGCGTTGGGCACGCCGTCGGGGAGGATGTAGTTGACTTCCTTCTGGTCGTACAGTGCCCTGTAGGAGGTGCTGGTGGAATAAGCGTAGGTAGCCAGATACTGGAATGCATCTACCTGGTCGTTACCCTGCTCGCCGTAAGAGGCGCGGAGCTTGAGGTTGGTGAGCCAGGGGATGTTGTTCTTGATGAACGGCTCCTCGGAAAGACGCCAGCCCACGGACACTCCGGGGAACACGCCCCAGCGCCTGTCGGCGGGGAAGTTTTCACTTCCGTCCCAACGTACGAGGGCCTGGATCATATACTTGCTCTTGTAGTCGTATCCGGCACGGGCGAAGAATGAACGGCGGGCCGTCTCGGCCGCATAGCCTCCGATCTTGTAGAACGACTTGTCGGCGTTACCGGCGAAGAACTCGTCGAGGATGTCGGAGTCGTACTTCTCGATGTTGGCGTTGAAGCGGTCGCGGCGGAACTGGCTCTGCTCCATACCGGCGAGAGCAGTCACGTGGTGGTCACCGAAAGCGTGGTCGTAGTTGATGTTGGCGTTCACGGTGAGAGTGTGGTAGTTGTTCTGGCTCTCGCTCAGGGTAGGAGTGGTAAACTGTCCGCTGTCCCTCAGACGGTAGGTCTCCGTAATCTCGTCGTAGGAGTAGCAGGGCCAGTTCTTTGACCAGTTCTTATTGAAGTTGTTGTGAACGTCGTAAGCGAGCACGGCATTGATGGACAGGCCCTTGGTGATGGCGTGCAGGTCGTAGTTGCCGCGGAAGGTGGTGTTGATGGTGTTGTAGGTGGTACGGTCGTAACCGGTCAGGTCCTGCACCAGTGCCGCAGGGTTGGAGCCGCTGCGGATGTATCCGTTGGGATAGTACGGTGCGCTGGAAGCGTAACGGCGGGTGGTAATATAGAAAATACCGTAGTTATCCGAAGGATATGCCGAGTAGTTCTTGTGCTGCTGGCGCACGTTCAGGTCAACTCCGAGCTTGAAGTCGTTGGTGACCTGGATGTCAACGTTGGAACGGACGTTGTACTGGTTGTAGTTGGTGGCGGACTTGTAGTAGATACCGTCCTGGTACTGTCCGTTGAACTGCAGGAAGTAGCTCACCTTACCGGCACCGCCCTGCAGGCTCACGCCATATTTGTGCTGCGAGGAGAAGGGCTTGATGATGGCCTTGAACCAGTCGGTGTTGGGATAGTTGATAAGGTCGTCGCCGTCGATGTAGTGCTGAATCTGCTCCTCCGTGTAGATGGGGGAGGCGCCGGTGATGGCGCGGGCGGCGTTGTATGCCCTCGCGAACTCCACTGCGTCGGCCATCTTGAGCAGACGGGTGGGCGACTGCATACCGTAGTCGTAGGTGAAGGTCACGGTAGGAGTGCCGTCGGTGCGGCCGCGCTTGGTGGTAACCAAAATAACACCGTTGGCGGAACGTGCACCGTAGATGGCGGCCGACGCATCCTTCAGGACGTTGATGCTCTCGATTTCTTCACCGGTGAGGCGGGAGAACTCGTCTCCACGGCCGGGGACACCGTCGATGATGATGAGCGGGGAGTTGTTGCCCAGAGTACTGCGGCCGCGGATGTACATAACGGCGTCGTCACGTCCGGGCTCACCTGAACGGTTGTTGACGATAACACCCGACATACGTCCGGCAAGACCCTGGGAAAGGTTCACCGAGGAGTTCTTGACCAGTTCCGCGCCGGTGGTGGAGGTGACGGAACCGGTAAGGGTGATCTTGGACTGGGTACCGTAACCGATGGCCACGGCCTCTTCGAGGAGCATCTTATCCTCGTTGAGCGCAAAATCGACAGTACTTTGGCCGGTGAATTTGATGGACTGCTCCTCATAGCCAAGGAGACTTGCGGTTAGAGTTGCGCCATTTGCAACACCCGAGATGGAATAGTTGCCGGAAGCATCCGTCATAGCGCCGTTCTGGGTGCCCTTGACAAGCACCATGGCTCCGATCAGCGGTTCGCCGTTGGCGTCTTTAACCGAACCCTGCACACGGACGCGGTTCTGCGCCACGGAAGGTAATGTGGTCAAAATCAACGCAGATAGGAGCATCAAGAAGGTTTTTAGTTTCTTCATATGCTTTGGATATTAGTTTCCAGTTCTCAAATATATAAAAATTTTTCGATAAAAATTGCTATGTTTACACCCATAATTATATTTGCTTTTCAGAATATGAAAAAGACATTATACTTTGCAGGAGGGTGTTTCTGGGGGACCGAGCACTTTTTCAAAGGCATCGACGGAGTGACGGAAACCACTCCCGGATATGCCAACGGAAACCTTGACAATCCAAGTTACGAACAAGTATATACCGATACCACGGGCCACGCCGAAACTGTAAAAGTGGTGTACGACCCCGCCAGGGTGAGCGCCGCCAGGCTGGTCAAGCTATTTTTCGCAAGCATCGACCCACTGTCGCTCAATCGCCAGGGTCACGATGTGGGCACGCGCTACCGTACGGGAGTCTTTTATGACGACCCCTCCGACCTGCCTGCCATACGGAGCGAATTCGAGGCCGCGAGCCTTCGTCTCGGGGCCGATCCGGTAACGGAACTGCAGCCCCTGAAGGGCTTCTGGAGCGCCGAGGAGCGCCACCGCGATTATCTGGACAAGAACCCCGGCGGATACTGCCACCTGCCGCTCAAGGCATTCAAGTACCTGCGCCTCTACCAAGACCTCGGGCTCCTGCTCGGCGACGAAGAAGACCCCACTGCCCGCCAGGCGCAGACAGCGGCGCTCATAACCGAGAGGATGAAGTTCTTCTGGACCGGATTCTACCGGGTAATCGGGGATACGCTCGTGCTGGGGCCTTTCCAGGGCTCTCCGGCCTGCTTCAGGATCAAACGCGGCCGGGGCGTCTGCGGCACCGCCTGGGAGAAGAAAAGCACCGTTGTGGTGCCGGACGTGGAGCAGTTCCCCGGGCACATTGCCTGCAGCTCGCTGTCGCGCTCTGAGATTGTGGTACCGGTAATCCGCAGCGGAGAAGTCACCTCCGTCCTTGACATCGACAGCACCGCCCTCGGCACGTTTGACGAAACCGATGCCCTATGGCTTGAAATGATATGCGAACTGCTATGAGTCAGAAAGTTATCCTTATTACCGGAGCCAGCAGCGGCATAGGGCTCGATACCGCCCGCATGCTGGCATCAAAGGGTTGCAAGGTTTATGGTGCCGCCCGCCGGGTAGAGTTGATGGAGCCGCTGAAGGAACTGGGCGTTGTCCCCCTCTATATCGACCTTACCGACACTGCATCGATGCAGAAATGCGTAAACACCATACTCGAAGCGGAGGGACGCATCGACGCCCTGGTCAACAACGCAGGATACGGGCAACTTGGCCCCATAGAGTGCGTCCCCATCGAAGACGCCCGCAAGCAAATGGAAGTCAACGTGTTCGGCATAGCCCAGCTGTGCTCAATGGTGATTCCCGCCATGCGCGCAGCCCACAGCGGACGCATTGTCAACCTTTCGTCCATTGCTGGCAAAGCAGTGATTTATTTCGGTGGCTGGTACAACGTCTCCAAGTTCTCCGTAGAGGCTCTCAGCGATGCCCTGCGCATAGAACTCAAGCCCTTCGGAATCGATGTGGCCAAGATTGAGCCGGGCGGCATCAGGACCCCCTGGGGAATCATAGCCGCAAAGCATCTCGAAGAGTGCACCAGGGGCTCCGCATACCAAAAGGCCGCCTCTGACGAAGCGGCCATCTTTAATAAAGCTTATAGTTCCAAGAATCTGTTGTCCTCTCCGAAGAGAGTGGCGGGGGCGATTTGCCGTGCTTGCTTAAGCAGGAGGCCCAAGGCCTGTTACCGCGTGGGTGTGGGCTCGGGCCTGATGCCCGCTATGCATTCGCTTCTGCCTGCCCGCTGGTGGGATTCCCTTGCAAGGCTCTTCGCTTACAGCAAATCGGCTGTGCGGTAAGAGACTCCTGTGTGAGGGATGTTGTCTGCTATGTCCTCGAGAACATTCCAGGCGTAGTAGGTGCTATAGGCGTTGCTGGGCTGGAAGCGGAGGGTCGAGAAGCGGTCCGAGAGGACTGATTCGCGCCACTGCGCCGTTATGGTCACCTTAACCCTGCCGAAGACCCGGGTAATCTTGAAGTACATCGCAAACTGGTTGTGTGTCATAGGATTCGTCCAGTCGAAAGGAGTCGGTATGAAGCTCACTTCGCTGCGGATCCAGTCGTAGTTGTTGCCGTAAGACGCTACATTGTAGTAACGTGCCCTGAGCAGTCTGGCTATGTAGTCGTAGGCCTCCATCTTGCTGGTGAACAGGGTGTTGACCACTATTCCCGCAGCGTTGGTGCGCTCGTAAGCCTCATAGCGGCTGTAGTTGCGTACGGTAGGGATAGGAGGACGTTTGCCGGGATACATATCCGCGTAGCCGGGGATGTAACCGCCGCCGGAGTACCCTCCGTAATTCCCGGAATGATGAGCGGGAGGAGGAGGCGGAGGAGTATTGTGGTTAGAGCCACCGTTAACCGGCCTGCCGTTGTTGTAACCGCTGTTTCCACCGTAGTTTCCACCATTTGCGGGCCTGCCGTTGTTGCCGGAATAATTACCGTTGTTGCCATTGTTGGCAGGTCTGCCGGAATTGTAACCGTTATTGTTTGCATTGCTGCTGCTCGAAGCGCCTCCGTTGACGACGGAGCCGTTGTTCGAAGAGCCGCTGTTACGGTTATCGGTTCCGTTCCTTCTGCTGCCCTCCTTGTCGGTAGTCACGCGAAGCTTAACATCGGTGGCCGCCTGGTTGGAGACATTGGTCGGATACTGCGCTTTATCAACCTTCTCTTGCTTTTTTTCCGCCTTGGTTTCCTGACGGGCCGTCACGGTGTTGTTGCGTCTGGCGCCACCCTCCTGGGCGGCTGCGGGCGCGGCGAAGAAGATCATCGCCATGAGCGCCGGGAGAAATCTAAACATCGTTTTCATAAGGCATTAGTATTAAAAGGTTTCATACCTACATTGGCAAAGACCTTGCCAAACTCCGCCACTCCCCGCCGGAGGGCTACAGGATGGTGATTTCATCGATAAAAATGAACGCCGGATAACCGGCTCCCGGGTGCCACTGGGGGATGGTCCCGTAGTTACGGGCAAACACCTTTACGTAGCGGGCGGACGTGCTCACCGGAGCGCTGCACTCCCAGGTCTGTATGGTCATATCGGTATCGGATACCCCTGAAGAGAGGGTAGCTACAGTGCGGTAGCTCTCTCCGTCTTTGGAAACCGCAAATTCCACTTCGGTGGGCATCCAAATCCACGAGCGGGCATCCTGGAGGAAGCCGGCCGAAATGCTCTCCACGGGCCTTACCGAGCGAAGGTCGATTACAGCCTCGAAGTCGCAGTCCTGATAGCCCTGCCAGCCTCCGGTACGCCAGTTGACCCCTCCCCTGCGGCCGTCGATTAGGCCTGAAGGGCCGCCTGCGGAATACTGGCCGCTATATTCGGAATGCAGTTCTACATCCCTGTCGTTGAATGCTTTATGCACGCTGCAGCAAGTGATGAAACTCTGCCGCCCGTCCTTTTGGGAGCGAGCCTCAAGGGTGCAGTTCCCACTAACCGTAAACGGCCCCTCGTACGGGCGGAAATCGCCCTTGCCAGCAACCCGCCAGCTGATCTCGCCCTCTCCCCCGATAGCTACCTGCAACGAATCTGTAAAAATATCGCTGTCCATCTCGAACCACGGATTCGTTACGATCCTCTCCGGGGCATAGTCCGCTGCGGGAATGTCAGTTTCGGACGGTGCCCCGGAGCGACTTTGGCCCTTACGAACAGGAGCTCCGGGGCTTCCGTCCGAAGCCGTAGAAGCCCCCGGGCAAACAGGATAACGGTCGAGCGCACTCAACACATACCAAGCCGACATCTGCCCGCAATCATCATTCCCGCACAACCCGTCCGGCGCCGAAGTATAAAGCGTCTCCATAATACGCAGAGCAGTCGCCCTGGCCTTATCCGGCCGCCCCACGGCATTATACAAATACGGAATATGATGACTCGGCTCGTTGCCGTGAGCATACTGCCCTATGCAACCCGTAATATCCGCCTGAGTTCGTCCGGTTGTCCCCTCGGGAGCGGCAAAAAGACTGTCCAGACGCTGCTCGAAGGCCTCTTTCCCGCCAAGCGCCTCCATAAGGCCGGCTATATCATGCGGCACAAAGAAACTGTACTGCCACGAGTTCGCCTCGGTGTAGTTGTTGTTCACCTCACGAGGATCGAAAGGACTGTACCGGCGGCCGTTAAGGCGAGCCCTCATAAAGCCCGTAGAAGGGTCCAGCACATTGCGCCAATACTGCGAGCTGGTCATATAACGCTCATACTCTTCATCCTTCCCCAGATATTTGGCCACCTGCGCGACGCACCAGTCATCATATGAGAATTCCAGCGTCTTGGACACGCTCTCGTGCTCATCGTCGGCAAGCACCAGGCCGTTGCGCCTGAAGCTTTCCATGCCGAATTCCGGTCTCAGCGAACTGGCTACAAGGGCCTCGAAAGCCTTTTCGACGTCAAAACCACCTATCCCCCGCGCCACGGCGTCGGCAATTATCGGGGCCGAATTGTAACCTATCATACATTCGGTCTCCCAGCTTGAAAGCTCCCACACAGGCAGCTTTCCGTTCTCCTGCCAAATGGAAATCATGCTGTTGATGAAGTCGGCGCTGCGCTCGGGCTCTATTTCAAAGAGCAGAGGATGCTCGCCGCGGAAGGTGTCCCAGGTGCTGAACACGGTGTACCGCTCCCAGCCGTCGGCCATGTGGATCCGGCCGTCCATGCCCCGGTACTCTCCGTTGTGGTCGGAGTACAGCGAGGGGTGTATCCCCGTATGATAGAGCGCCGTATAAAAGCGGCGGCGGTGCTCCCGGTCGCGGAACGGGCACTCGAGTTTTGAGAGATAGCTCTCCCATTCAGCCCGGGTCACGTCGCGAAGAGAATTGAACGACTGGGGGTATTCTGCCATCAGATTGGCCTTGGCATTATGCTCCGACACGCTCGACAGGGCCACACGCAGGGTCACTTTACGCTTGTCGAAAGTGAACACAGCCTTGCGTCCGTCGTCGCAGATCTCACAGCTTGCGGGCGAAGAAAACTCAATGTAGAAGTACAGCTGCTGCCCCCTCGCCCAGCTGGTCGAGACTCTCTTTCCGCTGCACCAAAGCGGGCCGGTATTTATGGCCCAGTCGTCAAGATGGTCGCGGTGGTTCAGGTCGAGCGTAAGCGTCCAGGGACCCCGGCCCCTGAAAGTATATTCGTGCATTCCCACCCTGCGCCCTGCAGTCATACGGGCAAACACCTTGCTGTCTTTAAGCCATACCTGGTAGTAGCCCGGCGAGGCTTTCTCACGGCGGTGGCTGAATGCCGACGGCTTGCCGCCGGGGGTTATGAGCACGTCGCACCAGTCGTCGCATCCGGTACCGCTCAGGTGGGTGTGGCTGAATCCGAAGATGAGGCTGTCGGAGTAATGATAGCCGCTGCAGCCGTCCCAGTCGCCGGCTCGGGGGCGTGTGTCGGGGCTGAGCTGGACCATTCCGAACGGTGCGCAGGCACCTGGAAAGGTATGTCCGTGGGCGTCGGTGCCCACAAACGGATTGACATATTGTGTAAAAGCGGTAAGGAGGGAGGCAATGGTTATCAGCAGTGCAGACATGGCTGTTCAGTGTCTAGGAATCGTACTTATTGTAGAAATTGTCTCCGGGGGTAAACAGCATCCAGAGTATATAAAAAGGAATGATCTGCATCCACCCGGAGCGGCCGAAATCGTGACAGCGGCGGGCGTTGCCGGCAATGCGAACCCAAGCTATCAAGGGCAATGCAAGCAACCATAAACCATAATACAACTCGTCCGCGTCATCGGGCAGCGACGTAAAAGAAAAGAGATAAAAGTCGCTGATAACAACCAGCACGAAGTAGGCGAGCCGCCCCATCCGGCCTGAGAACGAAAACAGTTTGGCAAGAAAGCTCTTTTCGCCTTTCTTATAGCCGGAACCCGGCTTTTGGACCGCCTGCCGCGGCGTGGAAGGATAGACCGGGGACGGATTGACGGGAGGAGTTTGGGAGGTAGTGCCGGACTGCTCCCCCGGAGCCTCCTCAGGATGCGATAGATTGGTTCCCGCCTGGCTGCGGCGGTGACCTATGATACTTGACGCTTTTTCTGCCATAATTGTCCGCAATATAACAAATTATCGGTGGAAAACCTTATATTTGCGCTATGGACAAAAAGATTCTTGATTTCTTCACAGGCTTAGGCCGCAATCTTTCAGGCGGCAAGCTTAACCTCGGTAACATACTCGGCAAGGCAGGCTCAAAGCTCCAGGGCAAAAGCCAGACATTCACTTTCCAGGCGCTCCCCTCCAACCTGAGCGAACTCCGCGCCCTGCCCGAGGCGGCCCTTACCGATCCGTTTGCAACCGCTGCCCTGAGCCTGCTCGCGCTTACCCGCTGGCAGGACAGCAAGGCTGAAAGCATCCAGATGCTCGACTTCCTCAAAGGCCCCGACAACTGCTCTCCCGCAGAGCTGCAGCACATCTCGGACCGCTTCATGGACGGCAAGTTCTACAAGGTCCGCTCTTACTTCGAGGGTGCCACTCCGGCCAACAACTACACCCCCGCCGTACCCTACAGGGTCAAGGTCTCGTCCACTCCCTATTCTTTCGAAAACGAGGGCTGGGCTACCCTGTACCTGCACTCCGGCGGAGCCGACAATCCCCGTCCCGTGAAGCTTCGCAAGAAGCCCAGCACGGGTCAGTGGTTTATAGTTGAGATTCAGTACCTCAGCGACGTGAGGCCTCCTGTGGCCGAAGACAAGTGGGCCTAATAGCCCATCAGCCTTACATCTTCCATATCCAGTTTTATACCCTCCGAGAGCTCCGAGCAGCTTTCGGAGCAGAATATGGTGCAGTGCCTGAGCGAAATGTCGTGGACCATCTCGGGAGTGCTGTTTACGGCTATGCCTATACGGGCGTCACGACAAATGACATTTGAGATGGTGATATCGCTAAATTCGGGAATGAATTCACCGGTCTGTTCCATGCTGCCCTTCTCACCAACGTGGACATTCACGTAACCGGTTTCAAACACTATGGCCTGGTCACGTATGTCGCTCATTATCACATTGTCGATATAGAGCCGCGAAGTCTTTCCGCCGCGGCCAGGAGCGCTCTTGAAACGCAGTCCGGTATCCGTTCCCGAAAAAGTATTGTCAAGCACCGCCACATCGGTCACGCCGCCCGAAAACTCGGACCCGATTACAAAGCCTCCGTGAGCGTGAAAAACGGTATTCCCTCTCACAAGCACCCTGGCCACGGGGCCGTCCTCGAGGGCTGCCGCACCGGCACCGGCCTTGAGGCAGATACCGTCGTCACCTACGTCAACCGTGCAGTCGGCCACCAGCACGTCGCTGCTCTGCATCAGGTCGATGCCGTCGCCGTTCTGGGCATTCCAGGGACAGCGCACCGTCACTCCCACAATGGCCACCTGGCTGCAGCGCTGAGGCACCAGATGGAAGCGCGGGGAGTTCTGGATGGTAACGCCGCAAATCCTCACCCTCTCGCAGTCGGTAAGGCGGATAAGATGGTTGCGCAGTTTTTCCTGCTCCTTGTACCCTTCTACCAGGTTGGGGAAGCGGGTCAGGTCGTAAGGATACCAAAGGGACCCGCCGTCGGCATCGGTCCCGCCCATACGGTGATAATCTTTCCACTCCACGTCGCTGACCTTGCTGCGCTTAACGGCGCGCCACCATTCCCCGTTTCCGTCGATAATGCCTTCTCCGCTGATACTCACGTCTTTACACTTGCTTGCACTGATGCACGGCACAGCCTTTTTACCGTCCTTGGCAAAGAGCGCCCTGTCGGGAGACATCAGAATCATGGCATTCTTCTCAAGGTGCAGGTCGATACCGCTCTTGAGCACTATGGGCCCAGTGAGCCAGATACCGGCAGGCACTACGAGATGCCCTCCGCCCTGCTTGACCAGGGCCTTCACCGCCTTGGCAAAAGCGTCGGTATTAAGGGTTACGCCATCACCCACACCGCCAAAATCGGCGAGAGAAACTGAATACTCCGGTATAACCGGCGCCTGGGGCTCGGTAAGTGCGATGGGAAGATTCTGATAGTAGCGGGCATAGTCGCCGCCACGGGCCGGAAGTGCCGCAAGAAGGCACAGGGCTATTGCTAATTTACTGTATTTCATTGCTTTTGTATATTCCGACCTCGCTCAGCACCGGGCTTCCGAGGGCGGCGTTGATGGTGATTCGCAATTTGCGGGCCAGAGTGGGTCCGGTGAGCAGGATACGTTTGTATCCTATGGTAGTGCCACTTGCAATCCGCTCCCAGCCTTCGGACGTGAGAGCCTCTGCCGTAAAAGCTTCAACTCTCTGTCCCAGAGGCACATACTCCTGCAGCACAATACGGTCGAAGCAGACCTCCCCGGGGAAACTCAAGCATATGCAAGGAGTGCAGTCCCCTTCGGGCGCCGCCCAGTAGGTCTCGTAATCGCCGTCGCCAAGGCGCGAGGGCTTGAACCCCCTCCGGCAGGGCGCTTGAAAGCGGGCATCACGGGCAAGATTGCAGGCAAAATCGGCATTCAGCCTCTCCCGCCACTGCATCAGCACCAGAGAGTCTTCCCTGGCGATGCGTCCGCTGGTATCGGGGGGCACGTTGAGAAGGAGCAGCGATCCGCGCCCTACGCTTTGGTAGTAAATCTGCAGCAGCTGCCCGGCGCTCTTGGGTTTTTCGCTGCTGCGCCAGAACCAGCCCGGACGTATGGATACATCCGTCTCGGCGGGGATCCACGCCGCCGCACCCTTATTGCCGGTCTGCAAAGTGTCGGTGGGAGGAGCTCCGGCTCCGGGAGTGAAGCCGCAGGTGTCCAGGGTACTCCAGTTGGTGATTCCTGCCTCACCTCTTTCGTTGCCTACCCAGCGGCAGCCGGGACCGACGTCGCTGAACATTACCGCCGAAGGCTGAAGCTCGCGCACGGTACGGTGGAAAAGCGGCCAGTCGTACACCTGCCTGCGTCCCGTGGGACCCTCTCCGCACGCACCGTCGAACCATTGTTCGAATACCGGCCCGTAGCGTCCGTCAAGCACGCTGCGAAGCGTCGCGGCATACTTTTGATTGTATTCCGGCGTGCCGTAGGAAGGGTCGTTGCGGTCCCAGGGCGATATGTACACCCCGAACTTAAGTCCGTATTCGCGGCAAGCCTCGGAAAGCTCCTTCAGCACGTCACCCTGTCCGTCCCGCCACTTGCAGGAGGCGACTGTGTGGGTGCTGACCGGATTGGGCCAGAGGCAGAACCCGTCGTGATGCTTGGCTGTTACGATAATACCCTTCATGCCGGCGGCGGCAGCTGTGCGCGCCCACTGGCGGCAGTCAAGACCGGCAGGATTGAAAAGGTCTTCACTCTCGGTTCCGCTCCCCCATTCCTTCCCGCTGAAAGTGTTGGGGCCGAAATGGCAGAACATATTCACCTCCATCTTCTGCCACTCCATCTGCGCAGCGTCGGGAACCGCCCCCACAGGATCGGGAGCGGAGGCGCAGCACCCGGCGGCAAACACAAGCAGGGCGAACCAGGAGAGCGCTCGGGGCATTATCTTCTAAGGGGCCGGACCTCTATGATGTCGGCCTCGGTCGCGGCGTCAATAATGTCCTGGATATATTTGTTGATTGCAGCCACACCTTGCCAATCCTTTTCGGACGGCCAGGCATTGCTGCCGCCGGAACCTATATAGCCGTTCTCGTATGCAATGAACATATGCCAGCCATATCCGTCAAGTATCTCCATGGAAGGCTGGTAAGACCTTTTGAGTTTGTAAACCTTATACTTACTCACCATCTCGCCTATTTTCTCAAGCAAGTCGGCGGGAGCTTTGTACACCGTAGCCTCAAGGCTGTTGGCGCAGTAGGCAATGGTGATCGTTCCGTCTTTGGCACGCTCGACCTCGTAGTTGAGGATGGGCTGGATCATCATACCCGAATAACCGTAGGAATAGCTCTGGGGGACACCTTCCTGGGGCTTGTTGCGGTCTCCGTCTTTGCATCCGAGGAAAGCCAGGATGCAGGATAAAGCGATAATGTATTTCATAACTGTCAGCTGAAAAGGGTTATCAATGTATCTTTGGTAAGAGCCGAAAGGTCCAGGTCGGGCATATCCGATTCGGTAAACCCGGCCTTCAGCAAAAGGTCTTTCAAATCGACGAACGACAGCGCCTTACGCGCCATGATAAGCTCTTTCTCGCCGGGATGCGCCGCTACGCTTACCGCGTGCTCGCCGGCCCCGAGGTCCATAAGGAAAATCCGCGCCCCGCACACTATGCCGAGCATCTTTTCGCCACTGTCGGAGGTAATGTCTTCGTTTACGACTATCGAGTCGGGACGGACCATATATCCGGCCTTCAGGTCAACGATGTCTTCCTGCCCGAAGAAGAAACGGAAACGGCTCCCATGCACGCCGTCGTAGCGGTTGCACATAATGGTGCCGTCGGGGCAGATATCTTTGCAGTAAATAATCTCGCTGGCCTCGGGATTGGCGTCGGTAAGGTCGCCGGAATACACAGTGACGCCGGTATTGTAATGCTCGTTCCAACCCACTTTGACGCCCTTCCAGTCAATGAAACTGAGGTCGAAGTCGAAGGCTCCCCATTCGTTGCGCCAATAGATTCCGAAGAAATTGTGCCCCTTCATTGGATAGTAGCTGCCGAACGGCAGGTTGCCGATGAAATTCTTCTCCGAAGACGGGCAAGTCAGATGCACCTCGGAGGGGAACCGCACAAGGCAGGCCTTCTTCGAAAGGCGCCTTACCAGCTCAGCTTCAAGCATTTGGGAGAGCGACTTGTAATACTCCAGCACGGACGCATCGGCGCCGAACTTGGGAGGGGCCACGAACAGCTTGCCGTTGCGTATTATGTACATCTGGCGGGGACGGCTCTGGTCGTACATCAGAATGCGCTCGCGCACGCACTGAAGCAGGCTTACCAGCTTGAAAGAATTGGGTTCGGAGAGCTTTTCGGCCACACTTTCAAGCGAGGGGCGGGTGCCCAGCAGAGTGGTCCAGAAGCCGGGCTTGAGAGGCTGGTGGAAACGGGGCGCCATGCGCCTTATACGGTTGATAACCGCGCGGTTGGGCGAACTGGCCTTGCTCTTGAACGCCAGGAACAGAGGTTTGAAGCGATAGAATATGGAAGCGAGTTTCTGAAGTTCCTCCGCGCTCAGGGAGGTAAATTCGAATTTCTTCGCTCCCCGTTTTATGCTATCCAGCAAATGCTCGGAGCGGATGAGAAGCGTCTCGCAAGTGGCAACATACACAATGTAGCGCAGAAGCCCCACAGGATCGGACGGGTGACGGTCCAGCATCTTGCAAAGCACAGCCTGCCCCTCGCGGTTGCGGACAGCGTCTATATCGATGCTGCCTGTTCCCTTAGCGAGACCTTGCTTGATGGCGTCACAGAGTATCCTTACGGTGTCGCTCTTCAGCGCGATACCCGAATAAAGCATATCCCTGCAGCGGGCGAAGAGCGCCTCCTCGGATATTACATCGATGTAGGTATATTTATCAAAATCAGGCACCACCGCTTCTCCCGGAGGGATATAAGGAATACCGGTACGATGGGTTCCGTAGGTCGAAGCATAATGCCTGATCTGGTCCATCAGCAGGGAAAGCCTGTCTTTGGATACTACATCTTCCCAGGTCTTGTAAAAGGTGGAATTCGGGTTTATCGCCTCCGTTTTGAGAAACTCCCGTACGTCTTCTCCCAGCACCTGGGGATTGAGAATGAAACCACGCTTGAGAGCCTCCTGCTGCAATTCGAAAGTATCTGCGACCAAAGGAGAAGCAGGCAGAGCGGCACGGAAGAATTTGATAAGTCTCGGATGCATACAAAAAAGGACCGCGGAAAGTAGAGAGTCCGAAGACTCCAAATAAAAATAGGAACTTTCTGTGCGGTCCTTCCGCAAATATAATATAAAATCCTTATATTTGGTAAAACTTTGTAATTATGGCATCCATCATCGATTTAATTTCCCGCCAGGTCAATTCAGTAGCCGGCGGCGCACAGATTCCTTCAGGTGTTAAAGATCAGGTTCTCGGCGGTCTTTCGCAGTCGGTTCTCGGCAGTCTTACCCAAACCGCGGCAAGCGCCGGCGGCATCGAGCAGATCCGCGAGCTGGTAACCGGCAAGGTGAGCCCCGAAAAGTCTCCCATTACCGCCATCGCCGGCAGCATATTCGACCGCGACATCCTCAGCAAGCTCAACCTCGGAGCGGCCGGAGCGTCACTCAAAGGCCTGGTACCCCAGGTAATGGGCAGCCTTAAAGGCATCATCAAAGATCAGGACGGCGACGGCGACATCGACTTCAACGACCTTATCATCATGCTCAAAGGCAATGGCGGCGGACTGTTTGAAACAGCCAAATCGATACTGGGAGGATTGTTCGGCAAGTAATAATGAAACGTAAAAACGTTGAGGCCCTGGTCTTGCTCGTCAGCATCTGCGCTGTGTTCGGGACCTTGGGCTGGCGAATGGGCGGGGGTAATCTCATCAACACTCTCACCAACACGGCGCACAACCTGCTGTTGAACACCGTGTTTTATTTGATGGGTATAACGGTGCTCACGGGAGCTCTGTCCAAACTTATGGCCGAATTCGGCGTGGTCGGCCTGCTCGAAAAGGTCCTGAGGCCGCTGATGAAGCCCCTCTACAACCTGCCCGGCGTGGCTGCGCTCGGAGGAGTCATGACCTTCCTTTCGGACAATCCAGCCATAATAGCTTTATCGAAAGACAGGACGTTCTCGAGTTATTTCAAAAAGTACCAGCTGGTGTCGCTGACCAATTTCGGCACCGCCTTCGGCATGGGCTTCGTGGTGATTATCACCATGATAAGCTACGGGCAGCTGGGCGGAGCCCTGGTGGGCCTGTTCGGCGCCCTGTGCGGTTCTGTCATATCGACTCGCATCATGCAGCACAGCTGCCGCAAGGCTTTCCCCGAGATGGAAGCCCCCGTGCTGGACAGCGTAAACGAGCAGGAGCCGGAAGAACAGCTTGAAGAGCAGAAGAAAGACAGCGTGTTCATGCGCTTCCTCAACGCCATACTCGACGGCGGCAAGAACGGTGTGGAACTGGGCCTTGCCATTATCCCCGGAGTGCTCATCATCACCACGGCGGTGATTCTGATCACCTTCGGTCCCGGCCCCGACGGATACACCGGCGCAGCCAATCAAGGCGTGCCCATCCTGCCCTGGCTGGCCGAAAAGATACACTGGGTGTTCGAGTGGCTCTTCGGCTTTAAAGACATGAGGCTCATAGCCTTCCCCATGACAGCCCTGGGCAGCGTGGGAGCTTCGCTCGGACTGCTCAACACCTACAACGAGGCCGGCATCCTCAACGGCAACGCCATTGCAGTATTTACCGCGATAGGAATGTGCTGGAGCGGCTTCCTCTCCACCCATACCGCTATGCTGGACTCGCTGGGTTTCCGCAAGGCCATCTCCAAAGCCCTGGGCGCCCACACCGTGGCAGGACTCTGCGCCGGGATAATCGCACACTTCGTTTACCTGGCTTTCTCGCTGCTCTAGGGGCGGCATAATATTTGTCTATGATTTTGTAAAACAAGCGCTTATGAAAAAGTTATGGATTGTACTGCTGGCCGTGGTGCTGGGCACCGTGGCAGCATCGGCACAGACCGTGTATTCTGTTTCTTACAAGAGCGACGCCGACGTCAAGGTGTATGTAACCAACAATAAGAGCGACGCCGATCTGGTGGTGTACAAATGCAAGTACAAATCGGACGCGCAAGGCAACAACGGCCTGTGGTTCTTCACGGACTGGAAATCGGACGCCAAAAAGAAGGTGTATTTTGTCGATTACAAGAGCGACGCCGACATTGTAGTCTATTTTGCGGACAACAAGTCTGACGCCGGTTGGCGCAACCGGAGCAAGATGCACAAAATGCTGTGAGTATCAGCGGCTTCAAACGCACACTGATAGCCCTCATACCCCTTGGGGTGCTCATCGTTCTGTTGGTCCTGAATATCTCGGTATTCGGGGCCGACTCTATTCTCGGGCCCTCGCAGGTGGTGCTCCTGGTGGCTTCCGGTGTGTGTATAGGACTGTCGATGTGGCTTTACAAGACTCCGTGGAAAGAGTTCGAGAAGGCCATATCCGGTAACGTTGGGGATGTTGCGGGCGCCATACTCATTTTGTTCCTGATAGGTGCCATTTCGGGCACCTGGACCATGAGCGGAGTAGTGCCCGCCTTCATTTGCTACGGCATCAAGATAATCAGTCCGAAGGTGTTCCTGCTCACCGCCTGCGCGCTATGCGCCATCGTGTCTGTCATTACCGGCTCGTCGTGGACAGTTATCGCCACGGTGGGAATAGCCCTGCTGGGCATAGGCCGCGCGGAAGGATTCAGCGACGCCATGACTGCCGGCGCCATCATCTCCGGAGCCTATTTCGGAGACAAGATTTCGCCAATGTCGGACACCACCGTACTGGCGTCTTCCATCAACAAGGTGAATCTGTTCGAGCACATCCGTTACATGTGCATAACCACCGTCCCGTCGTTCGCCATCACGCTCATAATCTTTACGGTACTTGGCCTGACCCACAGCGGAGCCTCCGCCGGCGAGATGGAGGTTTACACTTCGACGCTCCAGAACAAGTTCAACATCACCCCCTTCCTGATGATTGTTCCGATTATCTCCATTATCCTTATCTGGCGGCGCCTGCCGGCACTTATGGTGCTTTCACTGTCGGCCCTCGCGGCAGCGGTGGCGGCCCTCGTCTTCCAGGGAGGCATAGTCGAGGAAATAGGACGTGGAGTAACCGGCGGCAGCCCGGTAAAGGTGTACTTTGCCGGCATAGTGGAGATGGTGTACAATACCGTCAGCCTAGATACCGGCAACGCCGAGGTCAACAGTCTGGTAACCAGCCGCGGCATGCTGGGCATGCTCAATACGGTGTACCTCATAATCTGCGCGATGTGCTTCGGTGCCTGCATGAGAGCGAGCGGCATGATTGCCGACCTCTCGCGCATACTCGCTCCCCTTACGCGCACCAGGACGGGCCTTGTGGCATCGACAGTATTCACGGGAACGGCTCTCAACGGCATAGTGTCGGACCAGTATCTGGCCATCATCCTTACCTCCAACATCTACCGCGAACCATTCGAGAAGAACGGCTACGAGCCGCGCCTGCTCAGCCGTAGCGTGGAAGATTCGGCCACGGTGACTTCGCCCCTCTTCCCCTGGTCCAGCTGCGGCATGACCCAGGCCACCATCCTTTCGGTGCCCACGCTTGTTTACGCACCCTTCTGCTTCTTTTGCATACTCTCGCCGCTGATGTCAATACTGATAGGCGCGATCGGTTGGAAAATCAGGAGAAAAAAACAATAATCCCCATGAACAAAATCCACGTTTCCCTTGCACTCATAGCCATGATTGCAGCATCGACCATTACAGGAGGCGCACAAAGCGTCAAAGAGGAGCCGGAAGCCAAGGCTTATCTGGTATCGAACGCTCATCTCGACTCCCAGTGGAACTGGGACGTCCAGCGCACCATATCGGAATATGTCCCCAAGACACTATACCGCAACTTGATGCTCATAGACAGGTTCCCCGATTACATATTCAACTGTGAGAGCGGAATCAAGTACGCGTGGATGAAAGAATACTACCCCGAGGCGTATTCGCGGCTGCGGGACGTAATCGCGCGTGGGCGCTGGCACATAAGCGGAAGCTGCTGGGAGGCCTCCGACGCCAATATCCCCTCGCCCGAGTCGCTCACCCGCAACATACTCCTTGGGCAGCACTTCTATCAAGAGGAATTCGGCACCCTGGGCACCGACATTTTCCTTCCCGACTGCTTCGGTTTCGGGCTCCAGCTGCCCGCCGTAGCCGCCCATTGCGGACTCATAGGATTCTCCACCCAGAAGCTCCAGTGGCGCGAGCGCAACCTGCCCGGGACGGATAGCAAAGTGCCGTTTGAATTCGGCCTCTGGCGCGCCCTGGACGGCAGCCGGATAATGGTTGCGGCAAACTCCCTCAACTACACCACCCGCTTTAATTCGGAAGACCTGACCAACTCTCCCATGCTCCTGGAGCACGCCGGGCGCAACCCCTACAACATATCTTTCCACTATTACGGCACCGGCGATACCGGCGGCTCGCCTACCATCGAGTCGGTAGCCACAGTCCAAAGTGCCATCGACGCTCAGAAGGAGGGCAAAGAGGGACGCATCCGCGTAATGAGCGCCGCCTCGGACCAGTTGTTCAAAGACTTCCTGCCTTACGAGAGCCACCCCGAGCTGCCTATGTGGGACAAAGAACTCACAATGGACGTACACGGCACGGGATGCTACAGCTCGCAGGCGGCGATGAAACGCTTCAACCGCCTCAACGAGCAGATGGCCGATGCTGCCGAACGCAGCGCCGTGGCTGCAGAATGGCTTGGGCGCCTTGAGTATCCCCAGGCACGCCTGAACGAAGCCTGGCGCCGCTTTATATGGCACCAGTTCCACGACGACCTCACCGGCACCAGCATCCCCCGCGCCTACGAATTCTCGTGGAACGACCAGATGATCTCGCTGAGGCAGTTCGCGGATGTTATGACCAGTTCCGTCGGCGCCGTGGCTTCGCGCATGGACACCAAGGTCCCCGGCACCCCCGTGGTGCTCTACAATCCCTCCGCCTTCCCCCGCAAGGAAATCGTAGTCATCAAGAGCAGCGATTCCAAGATATACGACGGCAAGGGAAAGGCCGTTAAGGCGCAGAAACTCTCCGACGGAAGGGTCGCTTTTGTGGCCGAGGTTCCTGCAGCAGGCTATGCCGTGTACGGGGTGCGCAAAGGCAAGGCCTCAAGCGGCAAATCGGCGCTCAAAACAGGCCCCGGAAGCATCGAGAACGCTGTTTACAGCATCAAACTCGATGCTAACGGAGACATTTGCTCGCTGATTGACAAACGAAGCGGCCGCCAGATCGTCCAGGAAGGGAAAGCCATTCGCCTGGCGTTCTTTACCAGCAACGAGTCTTTCAACTGGCCCGCCTGGGAGATTACCAAGGCCACCGTTGACGGCACTCCTTCCGCCGTGAACTCCGGCGTGCATATTTCCGTCGTCGAAAAAGGCCCCGTGATGGCCTCTATCAAGGTGGAGCGCAGCTTCGGCGGCTCCCGGTTCACGCAGTACATACGCCTCTACGACGGTGCAGACCAGGAGCGGATCGACATTGTAAACGACGTTGACTGGCAGAGCACCAACGCCTTGCTTAAGGCAGAGTTTCCTCTTTCGGTGTCAAACCCCGAGGCCCGTTACGACATAGGGACGGGCTCTATCCTGCGCCCCAACAACACTCCCGAGCAATATGAGGTTTATGCCCAGCAGTGGGCCGACCTTACCGATGAGGACGGGAGCTATGGAGTCGCTATCCTTAACGACTGCAAGTACGGCTGGGACAAGCCTGCCGACAACGTGCTGCGACTTACCCTCCTGCATACTCCCAAAACCAGCAACCGCTACACCTACCAGGACCATCAGGACCATGGCCGCCACCAGTTTACATACTCCATCATAGCTCACGAGGGCGACTACAGGGGGGCTTGCATCCCCCGCAAAGCCGAAGTGCTGAACCAGCCGGTGAAGGCCTTCGCCGCCACTCCCCACGCAGGGCCCCTTGGGCGCAGCTTCAGCTTTGCCTCCGTTAAAGGCAAGGGAGTTGAAATGCGCGCTCTCAAGAAAGCCGAAGACGGCTCCGGCTATGTGGTGCGCCTTTATGAACTGTACGGCAACGATGTCAAAGACGCCGTCGTCAGCTTCCCCTGCCCCGTGGCCGAGGCTCTTGAACTTAACGGCAACGAGGCGGTAAAGGGACCTGCGAAAGCCGTGGGCAATGAAGTCCGTTTTGATATAGGCGCCTGGGGAATAAAGACCTTCCTGGTACGTCTGGAGCCGCAAAAGAGAGAAGAAATGCAGCAAGCTCCGGTTTCACTGCCGATGAAGCTGAACGCAGCCACTTTCAACGCTTTCAGGGCCGACGGGAACATCGACGGAGAGGGGAATTCGTATGCGGCGGAGCTCCTGCCAGGGAGCCTGCTGCAAAAGGGCGTGCGCTTTGAATTCAAGGACCCCACGGGCCCAGTTGCCGTTCGTGCCAAAGGCCAGGAGATAGCACTCCCCGAAGGCAATTGGAACCGGGTCTATCTGCTTGCGGCATCGTCCGGGGCCGATACCCGCGCCAAGTTCCTTGCCGGAGACAGGGCCATAGAAGTAAATGTCCCCAATTACAGCGGATTCGTGGCGCAGTGGGGTCACAGCGGGCAAACCGAAGCCTTCGTTAAAGACGCCGAATATGCGTTTGTAGGCACCCACAGGCATAATGCCCGCTCGAACAAAGACCTCCCCTACGAGTTTACTTATCTCTTCAATATTGCCCTTGACCTTCCTGCAGGAGCGCAAAGCATAACGCTCCCGTGCAACAAAAAAGTGATGGTATTTGCCGCCACCGCAGTGCAGGACGATGTCAATACGCTTACGACGGTATCGGATATTATCCGTTTCGACTTGCCGGTATACCCCGCTCCGGAGCTTGAAGAAGAGCATCCTAACCTTCTGGGAGAGGATATGCTGGCCTCCTACAGCGGAAGGGCGCGCAGTGCCGAGAGGGCGGAATTTGCCGTGGACGACAATACCGACACCAAATGGTGCGACAATTCCGACAAGCCGGAGAAATACATCGACTTCGACCTTGGAGGAGTGAAGACAGTGCACGGCTGGTACGTACTTCACGCAGCCAGCGAGTCAGACAGCTACATCACACGCGACTTCTCCCTTAAGGTCCACTCCTCGGAGAGCGAAGAATGGCGCAGCACCGACTCCGTAACCGGAAATACCGACCCGGAGACAAACCGCTCTCTGTCCGCCCCCGTGCAGGCCCGCTATGTTCGCCTTAGCGTCACGCAGGGCGAGCAGGGCGGCAGGAACACAGCCCGCATTTACGAATTCTCGGTGTATTAAAGAGCAGCAGAACGGCAAAAGGCCCGGCCAATCGGCCGGGCCTTTTGTGCGGGCGGTGGGACTCGAACCCACACGCACAGGGCACAAGATCCTAAGTCTTGCTTGTCTACCATTTCAACACGCCCGCAAGCGGCGGCAAATATACGAATTATTGGCGGTTCGTGAAAAATATTTATCTTTATGCCACTAAATTATCAAAGATATGAAGCATTTCAGACTGTCTTTTTTGGCCGCGGCAATCATTCCGGCAGCAATACTGTCGTCCTGCGGGCCCAAAACCCTTAGCGATAAAGAAATACTCACACTTATCTACGAGCAGACCGGCGGCGAAAACTGGAGCGAGAGCGCCGGCGGAGGCTGGCTGAGCGAGAACCTTTCCGACTGGGAGAACGTCAAACTGAACGACGAAGGGCGCGTAGTGGAGCTCACCCTATCGGAGCCCAAGGGAGTTATTCCCGCCGAGATAGGCGGCCTGACCGAGCTCAAGAAGCTCACCATCTACATGAAGAACAAAAAGGGCGAGGATCCGGAGTCCTGCATCCCGGGAACCATTAGCGAGCTCAAGAACCTGGAGAAGCTCCATATCTATTGCTCCGTTCCCTGCACGGCCCCCTCGCTCGCCGAGATGCCCAAGCTCAACTACCTGAGCATGCGCTGCCCCGGATCGGTCTATCCCGAGATTGCCAGCCGCAACCTCACCGAGCTCACTTTCAACGACTTCGTAGGCGCCATACCTGACTATGTGTACGAGATGCCCGCTCTCAAGAGGCTGGTAATCAACCCCCAGAGGCTTGACGAGGGTATTTCTCCCAAGATTGCCCAGCTCTCCGGCCTGGAGCACCTGCAGATTGACTTCTCGCAGTTCATAGGCTCCGTCGAAGTGCCCGACGCCCCTCTGCCCGAAGAAGTTTTCTCCATGACCAATCTGCAGTACCTGTTCCTGCGCGGTGTATCCACCAGCGGCACCATCCCTCCCGCAGTGGGCGGTATGACCAGACTTAAATCGCTGATACTCACCAACCTTGGCCTTAGCGGGAACCTACCTAAAGAATTGGGCGACATGCCCGTCATAGAGAACCTCGAGATTTACAACAACAAGATCAGCGGCCAGATTCCCGCCGCTCTCTTCAATGCCGTCACCATCAAGCAGCTCTGGCTCGACCACAACAAGCTCACCGGATCCATTCCCGCCGAGATCGGCAAGCTCATCAACCTCGAAAGCCTCCAGCTCCAGAAGAACAATCTGTCCGGCAGCCTGCCCGAGAGCCTTGCCAACTGCACTAAACTCGGCAACGGCGTATTCGTTGACTTCTCAGGGAACAATTTCTTCGAAGACATTCCCGAGGCAATCCAGGCAATGCCCAAGTTCGAGAAATTCAAATTCTAGTCTTTCAGCGGCTCCGTGTGGACCGTGACGTGAGTCTGCGGCCCGAAACGGTCCCTGAGCTTGCGCTCTATGAGGGAGGCCTTGTTATGGGCCTCCCTCAATGGCATATCACCATCCATACGCACGTGGACCTCAATAGCTATACGGTTGCCTATGCGGCGGGTACGCAGGTTATGAGGGTGCGAGACAGCAGGGTCGCTGCAGATAATATCGAGAATTTCTTTTTCGGTCTCTTCTGGGAGCGATTTTTCGGTAAGTTCGCCAAGGCTTGGTTTCACCAGCTCCCAGGCCACCTTTAAGAGCATAGCGCCGACTACGATCGATGCGAGCGGATCGAGCACGGTCCAGCGCTTGCCGAGCAGGATGGCGCCTCCGATACCTACCGCTGCCGCTATGGAACTGAGCGCGTCGGAACGGTGGTGCCAGGCATTCGCCACCACTGCGGGCGACTCCAGCTTACGGCCCTTACTGGCAGTATAGCGATACAGTATCTCCTTGACTACTATAGAGATAAGCGCGGCCCAGAGCGCAAGGGTGCCCGGCGCAGCAAGCTCCTCTCCGTTAAGCCAGGAGGCGAATTTGACCGCTCCGTTAACAACTATGCCTATTGCCGCGGCAGCCAGGGCAAGTCCGATAAAGAATGTAGCGAGAGTCTCGAATTTGCCGTGCCCGTAATCGTGCGTGGAGTCCTGGGGGCGGGCGCTGATGCCCACGAAAACCAGCACCACAATGTCGGTAATAAAGTCGGAAAGGGAATGCACGGCATCGGCTATCATGGCGGCGCTGTGCGCAAGTATGCCCGCCGTAAACTTGAAGGCAAGCAGCAGCAGATTGCCTGCCCCGCCCACCAGAGTCACTTTGCTTATTTCCTTTTCGCGTGTCATATACCGAACAAATATACTAATAATCGCAGAAAAAGTGTTACTTTCGCGCTTATGGTTGGAGCATGTTTAATAGGTCTTGTATTCGCTCACACGGCCCCCGCATACGGAACTGCCGTTGAGCGGGATGTAGTATATTCCACTGCCAAAGGCTACTGGTGCAGCGCCCCCGTGGGCGTCAAAGGCACCACGTCGAAGCTCATCCCGCAGCTGGCCAAAATGCGTCCCCTGGAGCTTAAAATGGACATCTACAAGCCGGAGCAAGATGGTTCCGGCCCCCGGCCGCTGCTGCTTATGATGCACGGAGGGTCATTTTTCGTAGGCCATAAAGAAGAGAAGGGACAGGCAGGATGGTGCGAGTATTTTGCTTCTTTGGGTTACGTAGCTGTGTCCATCAACTACAGGCTCGGATTCCTCCCTACCCGCGGTGGCCTTGCTGAGGCCGAAGACAGGGCGCTGGAAGACGCCGATGCAGCGCTGCGCTACCTGCTCGGCCGAAAGGATCTCCGCATCGACCCTGACTATATATTTGCCGCCGGCACCAGCGCCGGAGCCATGCTGGCACTGCGCCTGGCGTTCCGTCCGGCAGGAGACCATCCGCACATAAGAGCCGTTGCCAACTGCTGGGGCTCGGTGCACGATTTGGCGGTGCTGGAGCTTTCGAACACTGCCATACTCTCATTTCAATCGCCCACCGACCCCGTTATGCCTTACGGCCGCGGATATCCTTTCCATACCGGGGAGCACGGCTTCTGGCCGCCTACTAATTGGTTTTCGGAGGTAATGTTTGGCACCAAGGCCGTACACGACCGTGCGGTGGAACTGGGCCTGCGGGCCGAGCATCACCCTTGCCCGGAGACCGGACACCGGCTTCACATCGGCCCGGACGGCAACTACACGCCCCGGTTTTACGAAATCAGGGACAGAATGGTTGCCTTCTTCGCAAAGGAATTCGGAGAGGACTCTCCTAATTGATCATTATCTCGCCCACGCGGGCACGGACTTTATCGGGGCCCGAATTGAAGCGGAGACGCAGGTAGCGTCCCTTCACGCTTACAGGGCTGCCTACGGTGCATATCTGGAAGTACCTGCGGCCCTGGGCGAGCCGCGCCTGCGGCACTTTCAGAGGGGTATAAACCTTACCATCCTCCGAAATGCTGAACTCGGTATCCTGAGGAACCATTATACGGCGCGTTCCGTAATCTATGAATTCGGCACCTACGTAATGGATGTCCTGTACGCTCCCAAGGTCGATATCCACCACCATCTCTTTCTTGCGTGCCTCTTTCCAGGCCTTGGTGTCGTTGATGTTCCATCCACCGCGCAAGCCGTCCACAAGGATCGAGGCATCTTCGGAAGGGCCGCCGTCCAGGCTCCAGGTAGCCTTAATATTGTCGGTAATGCGGGGCACGGGGACGCCGGCTTCAGGCCTGTCGCCGGCCTCGGTGGCAAGGTCGAAGGGACAGTAACCCTGCTGCTTTATCCACTCCGATAGCTTAAGGGCTTTGGCCCGGAAGGCCGCGTAGTCTTTACTTCCCGCAGGACTCCAGCCAGTTTCGGCCACTGCAAAGGCCCTCGGGTAGAGCATATACTCATAATGGTCATCGCTGATTATGCACTCGCTCCACAGATTGGCCTGCACGCCAAGCAGATGCGAGCAATCCACATCGGGGCCGGCCGAAGAGCGTATCTCCTCCTCGGGGTCGTAGCCGTAAACGGTTTTCAGCGGCAGGTAGGCATTGAAAGCTATGGGCTCCTTGTAAGGAGCGTCCTGGCCATAGTCGAAATAGTAGTAAGTGTTGGGAGTCATTATCACGTCGTGATGCTGCCTGAGCGACTCTATACCGCCCTTGGTACCCCGCCACGACATTACGGTAGCCCCTTCGGAGAGGCCCCCTTCAAGAATCTCGTCCCATCCGATGAGCCGCTTGCCGTGCTTGTTGATGAAAGCCTCGACGCGGCGTATGATGTAGCTCTGGAGCTGGAATTCATCGCCCAGTCCTTCCGCCGCCATACGCTCGTGACAGCGCGGACACAGCAGCCAGTTGGATTTGGACGCCTCGTCGCCGCCTATGTGGATGTAGGTCCCGGGGAACAGGGCCATAACCTCTTCAAGCACCTTTTCAAAGAAATCGAACACCTTTTCATTGCCCGCGCAAACTACGTTGTTCACCTTGTGCTCTCCTTCGCAGAAGAACTCGGGATGTACGTGAAGCAGCACTGCATTGTGCCCAGGGAGCTCTATCTCGGGCACGATAACTATATGGCGCTCAGCGGCATAGGCTATTATCTCCCGGATATCATCTTTGGAATAGTATCCGCCGTAAACGGTGCCGTCGTCATACACGGTGCCGTGCACATAGCCGGCCGGAGTCCGGGTGAAACCGTGCGGAAGGCCGCCTAGTATGGTGTTGAAGAATTTGCTGCTGCCGAAAGCGCCGCTTTGCGCCATTTCCGGTGCGCAGTCAAGCTCTATTCGCCAGGCCTCGTTGTCGGTGAGGTGCATATGCAGACGGTTCATCTTAAGCAGCGCCATCAGGTCAAGCTGCTTGAGAATGAAGTCTTTGCTATGGAAATGGCGCACCACGTCAAACATCAGGCCCCTGTAGGGAAAGCGCGGAGCATCATCGATGCGGCAGGCCGTGAGGGCACCGCCCGGGCAGGCGTTGCACATCTGCAGGAGCGACTGCAGGGCATAGAAAGCTCCCTCGTAGCCGGCAGCCTTGACGGTAATTCCCTTGGGGGTTATACTCAGCTGATATGCGCCTTCGGGCTTTCCCTTCAGCTGTTTGGCATCGATGGTAAAAACTATGTCGGCCTTCTTTCCGGGGGCTTTTACAAGACCCAGAGGGCAGGCGCCAAGGTAATCCGAGAAGGCCCCGGAACCCTCTGAAATTTTAGTTTTAATGTAGAATGTGCATCCGGGCGAGAGCGTGAAACTGCCCTTTGAGAGCGAATACGACTCTACTTGAGGGATTATACAATCGGGAGTGCTCTGGGCGGGAAGTTGATTGTGCACAAGAAGCATTGCGGCTAAGACGAGGAAAAGTTGTTTCATAATGCGAAAGATAGCAATTTTTTCTTATCTTGGTGAAAAATTTAAACCACCACAACCATGGAAGAAGAGAAAATCAAAGATCCCCGCGATCTGAACGGCGACGGAAAGGTAACGTTCGACGAAAAAATCAAGTATGCAGCAGCCAAAGCCGGTGAGAAAATCGAAGAGGCAGCTGCCGAAGTAAAGGAAGGTGCCAAAAAGCTTTACGACAAAGCCGCTCCCAAAGCCAAGGAAGTGTTTGCCGAGGTCAAAGAAAAGGCCGAAGACCTTTCCGACAAAGCCAAGTGCAAGATAAACAGCCTCAAAGAAAAGAAAGACAAAGAAGAAGACAAGCCCGCCGAGGCTTAATTCTTGCTCCCTGAACACTAACCGTTACCGGTCTGCCTTTTTGATGGCGGACCGGTAATGTTTTAGCCTGTACAGGGATACATAGTAATGTTTCCCGCATAATTCTTATCTTTACGGCATATAACTGATTATCCGTATGAGAAAAACTATTCTGCTGCTGGTAATTGCCGCGTTATGCGCAAGCTCCTGCAAGGACACATTCATGTTCGACAAAATGTATGAGGACGAGGGCGTCTTTGACTTGAAGGTCAGGATTGACAATCCCACTAACATCACCTCGTCCGGGGCTAAGATTTCCGTTACGATTCTTACTGACGAGCCATTAATAGGACGCGGAATCGCCATTACCACCGAGCCACACTCCAATACACTGGCCCCATTGCCGTCGATATCCGATGATAAGAAGTTCGATGTGGACCTGGATTATCTCCTCCCAAAAACAACTTATTACGTAAGAGGATATTGCATCAACAAGGCAAATAAATCTTACTACAGTCTTGAGAAGAGTTTCACCACTAAGTAATGCAGCTATGAAAACACATCATATCCTTCTCCTGGGCCTGTCGATCCTGTGCTCTGCAAATTTTGTCTCAGCCCGCGAGAATAACGCACAAACAGATCTTGCCGCCGAAACTGCGGAAACATCCACCTTTTCGAATTCCGAATTCTTCTTGTCTTCCGCCTCTGCAGGCCCCTTCGGATGGCTCAAGGGCATCAAAAGCCCCAAGGACCTGCTTTCACTGATCAGGGTGGGCGTACAAACCAGGGGTGAAATGCGGTTCCCACTCAGCACCGACACAAGCCTGCAGCATTTCGAATTCATTAAGCCGGATTCAAAGTTGAACTTTAAGCTGGACGTCGGCCTCCCCGTCGGAACCCTTACATTAGCTTACAATTTTCATTCTACTTCCTGGAATGGAGATATTTATTCCGGTCGTTATTTTCTTACACATATTAACTTCTACA
>JAEEGK010003173.1_pt1 | contig 41095 bp, 34 predicted proteins | sample 8958771 | NCBI WGS metagenome assembly JAEEGK01 (sample SAMN16246547, study PRJNA631951) | gut metagenome | biome: gut microbiome; feature: rumen; material: SC-attached | host: Bos | place: Iran: Karaj | collected 2018-10
ATGAAGTCCTCAAGGCAATGACCCTCGAGGAGAAAGCCACCCTTTGCGTAGGTTACAGCATTGCTCAGGCCACCGAGCAACTCAATGGCGTCATCGGCGCTCATGCCGACCTCGTCCCAGGTGCTGCCGGTGCCACCCGTGCCATCCCTCGCCTCGGCATCCCGTCCACCGTCCTTGCCGATGGTCCTGCCGGTGTGCGTATCCGTCCCACACGCGAAGGCGATCCCAACACCTATTATGCCACAGGTTTCCCCGTAGGCACCGCTTTGGCCTGCACGTGGAATCAGGAACTTGTCGAGAGCGTAGGTCATAGCATCGGCAACGAGGTGCTCGAATACGGTTGCGACGTCCTTCTCGCTCCAGGCATGAACATCCATCGTTCGCCCCTTTGCGGACGTAATTTCGAGTACTATTCCGAGGATCCTCTGGTAGCTGGCAAGATCGCTGCTGCTTACGTGCGTGGCATCCAGAGCCAGGGCGTCGGCACCAGCATCAAGCACTTCGCTGTGAACTCGCAGGAGACCAACCGCACCTTCGTCAACGAAGTGGTCAGCCAGCGTGCCTTGCGCGAAATCTACCTCAAGGGCTTCGAGATTGCTGTCAAGGAGTCCGATCCCTGGACCGTGATGTCGTCCTACAACCAGGTCAACGGCGAATTTGCACAGCAGAGCCACGGACTGCTCACCACCATCCTGCGTGACGAATGGGGCTACAAGGGCATCGTAATGACCGACTGGGGTGCCAAGGAAGGCACAATGAAGGCTGTCATTGCCGGCAACGATCTTATGGAACCTGGCAACCAGACCGAGATCAACCGCATCATCGAAGGCGTCAACAATGGCACCATCCCGATGGCTGACCTCGACCGCAACGCCCGTCGCATCCTTCAGTACATCGTTCGCACTCCTCGCTTCAAAGGCTACAAGTACAGTAACAAGCCCGACCTCAAGGCACATGCCGAAGTCACCCGTCAGACGGCTACCGAAGGTATGGTATTGCTCAAGAACGACGCCAACACCCTGCCTATGAAGGACGTGAAGAACGTGGCCGTCTTCGGCATCACCGCTTATGACTTCATCGCAGGTGGTACAGGTTCGGGCGACGTCAACAAGGCTTACACTATCGACCTGATGCAAGGCATCACCAATGCCGGCCTGACTGTCACCGAAGACCTGAAGAACCTCTACTACGACTACAAGAAGTTCCAGGAGAGCAAGGATGCTGCTGAATTTGCCAACACATTCCGTTGGGGCAAGCCTGTGCTTCCCGAACTGGAGGTTGCTTCTCGCATCGTCTCCAACCAGGCCAAGAAGGCCGACATCGCACTGGTTTGCCTCGGCCGTCAGGCTGGTGAAGGCTCCGATCGTCACATCGAGAACGATTTCAACCTCACCGAGGTGGAACGTAACCTCCTCAACGACGTATGCCTCTATTTCCATCAGGCTGGCAAGAAGGTCGTCGTGATCCTCAACATGGGCAACGTCATCGAGACCGCATCCTGGAAGGGTATGCCCGATGCCATCCTCATGGCTTGGCAGCCAGGGCAGGAGGGAGGCAACTCCGTGGTCGATGTGCTCACCGGCAAGGCCAATCCTTCGGGCAAGCTCACCATGACCTTCCCCATCGCTGCTGCCGACATCCCCGCCCTCGCCAACTATCCCAACGTAGGCATCCCCGAGGTACGTGGCTGGCGTAGCCGTGGTCCCATCAAGAACACCGACTACACCCTCCATCAGGAAGGCATCTATGTAGGCTATCGTTACTTCAACACCAACGATGTTGCTGTTTCCTATCCCTTTGGCTTCGGTTTGAGCTACACCACCTTCTCCTACAGCAAGCCCGTCGTCAAGGCCACGAAGGATGGCTTCACAGCCACCATCACTGTCACCAACATCGGCGCTGTAGCAGGCAAGGAAGCTGTCCAGCTCTACGTTAGCGCTCCTGGTGGTGGTCTCGAGAAACCCGCCAACGAACTCAAGGCATTTGCCAAGACTCGCGAACTCCAGCCTGGTGAAAGCCAGACCCTCACGATGACCGTTTCCGCTTACGACCTCGCTTCCTACAACGAGGCCACCCAGGCTTGGGAAACCGCTGCCGGTCGCTACACCGTGAAGTTCGGTGCCAATGTCGAGGATATACGCGCCACTGCTCCCTTCACCCAAGTCAAGCCCCAGTCCTTCCCCGGCCACGACGTTTGCAAGCCGGATATGGAGCTGTAATCATTAACACGACTGTTTAATCATATCTATCCATAATCAATCCCGTGTGGTAATCTCTGCCACACGGGATTATTTTATTAAATTTATACAATTCCGACCGATTATTTTGCATTTTGAAAAAATAATTGTATCTTTGCACCGTGAAACAGCCCGAAAAGGCGCTCGCTAATCATATGAGTTTCGAACTATGAGAAAAAGATTCAACATTACGGGTAGTTGTAACCCTCAGTGGCACTATATGGTGAACACTGATAAGAGATTCAATTCAGTGGAGGAACTGATTGATATGGGAGAATACTTCACCATCAATCGTGCACGACAATATGGAAAGACCACCATGCTGATGATGATCTGGCGTCGAATGTCAGACCGCTATCTCGTGGTGCCATTGAGTTTTGAAGGAATAGGCAGTGCGGCCTACGCCTCGCATGAATCTTTCGCTGCGATGTTTGCCCGGCAAATGGCTGAGAATCTGGTGTCGCTCAACCGCAATGACACCAAAGCAGAGATATGGCGTGAGTTTCAGCCAAAATCCATAGAAGAACTATCCATCGTCATCACCAAATATTGTAAGGAGGTGCAGTTCCCCATCGTCCTCACCATCGATGAAGTCGATAAAAGCCTTGACAATCAACTCTTTCTTGATTTTCTCGGTATGCTTCGCAACAAATTCCTGGAACGGGAAATTAAAGGAATGAACTCCACTTTCCATAGCGTCATTCTTGCAGGCGTCTATGACGTAAAGAACCTCAAATTGAAAATCCGACCTGATGCCGAAAAGAAATACAACTCGCCTTGGAATATCGCTGCCGACTTCAATGTCGATATGACCTTCCATCCCGAAGAGATTGCTCAGATGCTCTCTGATTATGAAGCCGACACTCACACCGGCATGGACATTAAGGCCATCAGCGAAGAGATATACAAATATACTACGGGTTACCCGTTCCTGGTAAGTTATATATGCAAACTTATCGATGAAAGACTCGATCGTTCTTGGAGCAGAGATTCTGTGCAGCAAGCAGTAAAAATCATTGCAAAAGGCGAGAATGTCACCCTCATCGATGATTTGTCAAAGAATCTGGAGAACAATGATGAATTACGAGACTTCATCTATTCGATAGTCATAAACGGACAGGAATTTAGTTATACGATGATTGATCCGATGGTGCGTCTGGCCAATATGTTCTCCTATATTCGCGAGAACCAACGGCACAAGACCATGATCCATAATCTAATCTTCGAGGAGGTGTTGTTCATGTATTTCGGAAACAAAACCATGCGTGAACAAGGAACCCGCATCTCACCCTATATCCTCAATTATGTCCAGAATGGCAAACTCAACATGGAGCATGTGGTTACCCGTTTTCGCGACCTGCTATTGGAGGAGTATCGCGACAGCACCGTGCCTTTCCTCGAACGAGAGGGAAGACTCTTGTTCCTTACTTTCCTCAAACCCATCATCAATGGTACCGGCTTTTACTACGTAGAGCCCCAGACACGCGATAACCGCCGCATGGATCTTGTTGTTACTTACGGTCAGCAGGAATTTATCATCGAATTGAAGATATGGCGTGGTGACAAATACGAAGAGAGTGGTCGTGACCAATTGTCCGCCTATCTTGCCACCCGCAATATGAACGAAGGCTATCTCGTCACCTTCGACTTCTCAAAAGATAAGAAGGCAACTGAACCACAATGGATTGAGTGGAACAGCAAACGACTTTTTGAAGTGATCATTTAGCGATAGCCATTCCTTTCGACAAAAACATTCCGACAAAAAACAGCATCGGTGTTTCCAATGACAAATGTTTGGAAACACCGATGCTTGTACTACGCCCTTGATGGCGTGTAAATGCCGTTGTTGATGTTTATGCTGCCTTGTTGGTCGACTGTCCGATGTGGTAGTCAGCAGTGTTGTTGCTGTGCTTGTGGTTGTTTACTGAATCAGCAATCTTATCACAGATATAGAGACTTGCTGCAAAGAGGAACACGGTGGAGTAGAATGCGATGGTGTACATAGTAGTATTTTTTTATTTGTTAATAATTTTTGTTTCTATCTGAACAATCAATTATTAATTGTTAATTACCAATTGTTAATTATTAATTGTTAATTGTTAATTATTAATTGACCTTGATCATTCATTTTCACACCGCAAAGGTACACCCTTTTCCCGCTCCCTCCAAACATTTTCCCAACTTTTCACCGACTATATAGCGACACCTTCGCCAAACAGCGACAACCCTGCCAAGTCCCTTCAAAATCTGTCGCTTCACCAAACAAATTTCCTCTCACTTCGAATAGGAGGGGAGCACAAAGTCCTGCGCCTTCAGGTATTCGGCACAACGCCGCACACCCTCCATCGAGTCGATGGTGCCGTCGTTGCCTTCCATCTCCACCACGTAGTTCTCCAGTCCGGCCAAACCCGCATTGCGGAAGATGGCATCGAATCCGACAAATCCGCTTTCTCCCAGTTCGTAGATGTCTTTGATGTGGAGCATCTTGAAGCGTCCGGGATATTTCTTGAAGTAATGCACCGGACCCTGCTTCGCCATCACAGCCCAGTACGTATCCATCTGCCAGAACACGTTCTCGGCATCGGTATGCTGCATCATATAGTCAATCCAAACCAGCCCCTCCACTTTCTGAAACTCATGCGAATGGGTATGATAGCCGTAGCTGAGGCCAGCCTCACGGCAACGCCGTCCTATCTCGTTGTAGAAGTCGCAGATGGTCTGTCCGTCCTTCAGCGTCTTGGGTGTTTTGCCCCACGAGGTGACCACATATCTCATGCCTGCTGCCTTATGCGCCTCGATAGCCTTGTCCCACCATTCCAACGCCTGCGTGAAATCGTGGCTGGCAAGTTCCTCGGCATTCAGGTTGCGATTGACGTGCGATGAGATCGGTGTCAGTCCTGCCTCCTCGCAGTCCTGTCTGTATTGTTCGGGCGAGACGCCATAGAACTTCCCATCCTTGTAGTCGGCCGCCTCGATGCCCGTGTATCCCATCTCGCTCAGGCGCCTGAACACTTCTGCGTGGTTCTTGGCGTACAACTCGGCATTGCCTATCACGTCGCGAATGCTGTAGAGCTGCACCGCCATCTCTTTGGGTTCGTACAGATAGTCTCGCATTCCTTCCAGATAGTCGAACGCCACCTCCTTGCCGTCTTCATCAGTCCAGAACTTGGTGATGTCGTGGATGCGCCATTCTCCCTCCTCACGGCAGAATGAGAACTTGCGCTTGACGACTTGTACGGAACTGTAGAGCGTGAAACCGACTGTCGCCGTTCCTTGCTCCAGGTCCAGGTGTTCAAACTTGATGTCACGAGCCTCCAGGTCGTCAGGGTTGCCGTCCTGCATCTCCGTCCAGTAGTCCTCGTTGAAGAAGCCTATATCTTCCAGTTTCGAATCCTTGTTCTCGACAGCCCGTACCGTCTCGATCCAGGTGTGGCAGGCGAATCGCCCGTCATAGTAGTCCTCATTCGAGGCAGCTGCGGCATACAGGTCGTTGATGATACCGGTGATGATGTTCTGTGCCTCCCGTTCCTGCTCGTTGTCATTGGCAGCCATCGCTCCAAGCGTGGCACACAGGCACATCAGAATGAAAGATAAAGCAGGTCTAAGCATTGTCGTAATTTTTTATTTGTTGTGATTTTTCCCCATCAGATACGGCTTGAAGAACTTGCCCTGTGTCGAAAGCGTGAAGTCCCATCTCGTCGAAGTAGCGCTCGTTCCACATGCTGTCGTTGTAGAGTTTGATGGGGTCTGAGCAGCACAATCCTCGAAAGACAATTGAGTCGCCCTCCGCATTCATAAAGTGGTTGCCGCTGACGCTGATACGGCTCATCGACGGAGCCTGGTCCTCAGCCTGTTTGGGAGTGCAAGCAGAGACAAGCATCGTCGCAGCCGCGAAAAGTAGATGATAGTATTTCATGAGTAGATGGTATTTATTGTTTGCATTCAATCGTCTTCAAGGGTCGATTATGAAATCAGCGCCAAATATCCCTATTTTCCCCCACATATTCAAGTTTTTACCCATTTTTCATCAATATTCCTCATCATTTTTTTCTCCAAATTTCAAAACAACCGATTGCACTAAGTCATTATTCCCGAAAATTTGTCAAATAAATTGGATAGTAACAAAAAATATCCTATCTTTGCACCAAAAGTCAAAGCTATGAGAAAACTATATCCCCTTCTATTCATGCTTCTTTTCAGCATGACAGTAATGGCACAGGACACTGTAAATCTTTGTCCCGACGACAAGCATCCACATGCCATCGACATGGGTCTCCCATCAGGGACGAAATGGGCGTGTTGTAATACCGGAGCCTCTTCCCCCGAAGGATATGGTGGATATTTCCTTTGGGGTTATGTGAGGGATATTGATGCCTTTTTCTCATGGAGACCATATAGTGAACCTTCAAAATATGGCGGTTATCCTCAGCTTGGTGAAGACATTGCAGGTTCCGAGCATGACGCTGCCCGCTATCGGTGGGGCAGCCCTTGGCGGATGCCTTCTTATACACAATTCATCGAATTGATGAATTTCTGCACAATGACATCGACGACCCACAAGGGAGTCAAAGGCACCCTGCTCACAGGTCCTAACGGTAACTCGATCTTCCTTCCATATGCCGGCTACCGTTGGGACGTCAACCTCATGGGCATCGAAGAGTTCGGTTGTTATTGGACATCGACGCTCCGTGTCTATGGCGAAGGTCGTGCTTGCGCCATCGACTTCTATCCCGACCGCTGGGATTTGGGCGACGGCATCCGCAGCAACGCTCTCACTGTGCGCCCCGTACGCCCATAACCAAGACCCCATTTTTGCCATGAATAAATAACAAAACTACATTAGGAACAATATAATTTAATTAAATTACTATTATTTTATATGCGAATTGATATAATTTGACAAAATGTTTATAAATTTGCATACGAAATAATATAATTTCATATGGAAAAGACCAAACTTTCAGTAATCGTAAAGGCTTTGCGCAAGGAAAGCGGCTTGACGCAGGAAGACCTTGCCATGAAATCGGGTGTCGGATTGTGTTTCGTGCGCAATCTGGAGCAGGGTAAGACCACCTTGAGAATGGACAAGGTGAACCAGCTTCTCGACCTCTTCAACTATGAACTTACTGCAACGAAGAAGACAGAATGAGACAAGCATCCATATATCGCAAGGGCATTCTCGCTGGAATGCTTACCGAAGACGGAGGTGAATACCGCTTCCGCTACGATAGTTCATACCTGAAACGGTGAGAAAATCGATATGGAGGACATGTGCCAGTTGACACTGCACCCCACGGAATATAAATACAAGGGTTCGCATGAGCAAATAGCCAAGGTCATCAAGCAGTATTGCGATATGCCGAAGCTCGACTTGACAAACTACATGCAGTTGTTGCTCTTCTGTTTTGTCACAGGCAACAACGACATGCATCTGAAGAACTTCTCCCTCTATCGACCTGGCAAGAACTATCAGCTCACTCCTGCTTACGATCTTCTCAATGTCGCTATTGTAAATCCGAATGATCAGGAAGAACTCGCACTCCCTCTCTCCGGCCGCAAGTCCCGATTGAAGTTGGACGATTTCCTTAGGGCAGGTACGACCATGGGGCTGGAGAATAATGTAGTGGTGCGCCTCGTCGAAAACATGCACAAGGCACTTCCAAAGTGGAGATCGCTGATCAGCAATTCCTTCCTCAGCGATGAAATGAAGGAGAGATATGAGCAACTCATTATATCCAGAATGAACCGATTACAAATATAGGAAAATGGATAAAGACTTGCTGATAAAGGCACTGACCAAGTTCTTGCTCGGTATTATCGTTCTTGGCGTTCTGCTGTTCCTTCCCGCAGGATCCTTCCTTTATTGGCAGGGATGGCTGCTGATGGGAATACTGTTCGTCCCAATGTTCGTGGCCGGAATCGTGCTGTTCGTCAGGAGTCCGGAACTACTTCGAAAGCGCCTGAACTCCAAGGAAAAGGAAGCTGAACAAAAGAGCGTTGTCGCCATAAGCGGATTGCTGTTCATCGCTGCCTTTGTGATTGCCGGACTGAATTGGCGTTTCGGCTGGTGGATGTTGCCCGACTGGGTAGCCTGGGTGAGCGCCTTCCTCTTTTTAGCATCTTATCTTCTTTATGCCGAAGTCTTGCGCGAGAACACATATCTTTTCCGCACCATAGAGGTCCAGGATGGTCAGAAGGTTATCGACACGGGGCTGTACGGCATTGTCCGCCATCCTATGTATATGGCCACAACAGTGATGTTTCTGACCATGCCATTGGTATTGGGTTCTCCCATCTCTTTCCTGGTTATGTTGGGATACATCCCAGTCATCGCCAGGCGGATCAGCAACGAAGAAGCCGTATTGGAGAAAGGACTTGAAGGCTATAAAGACTATAAGAAGAAAGTGCAATACAAGATGATCCCTCTCTTGTGGTAGTTCACGTCTTCTCTGTTCGCCTTTTGGCTTTATTGCTCAATCCCCAAGATGAAACAGCAAAAAGCGATAATTTCAATCTAATATTTGGCATTGTTGCAAAACACAGATTAAATATCCCTGAAACATTTGGCTGTGTCAATGAAAACGCGTATCTTTGCGGTGTCATAATCGACATTCGAAGATTCATTGTGTCCGGATGGATTTCTTCCGTTCGAAGTGCGATATTTAGCAGGTATTGGACTTGTTCATTTCACGGCAGTCTTCGAAATGCGGCCTTGTCTGCATTCGAAGAAGGGACATATAACAAAAAGTGGCCAACTCTGGTAACGAAAATCGGCCAACTTCGGTAACGAAATTCCGCCAACTTCGGTAATTTGTGTCAAAAAAATTGGATAGAAACAAAAAATACCTTATCTTTGCACCAAAAATCAAAGCTATGAGAAAACTATTTCCAATTCTATTCATGCTTCTTTCCAGCATGACAGTAATGGCACAGGACAATGTAAATCTTTGTCCCGACGACAAGCATCCTCATGCCATCGACTTCTATCCCGACCGGTGGGAATTGGGCGACGGCATCCGCAACAATGCTCTCACTGTGCGCCCCATCCGCCCATAAGCGCCCTACTTTTTATTATGTTCTTACATTTTTTTCTCATATATTTGCCGCACAATATAACCACATAAAACTATAATTCATGAATACTACGACAATTCTTCGCCAGGCAGAAAACCTGGCGTCTGACGAGGAGAAGTTGATGCTATTGGGCGATTTCATTGGAGAAAATTTGGACAGCCTGGAGGCAATGGATTTGATCCGGTTGCTTTCTCCCTTGGTGGATATCACCAGGCGGATTTATGAACAGAATCCTGTTCAGGAGACTATTTCCGACTATGTGACAGCTTTGATTAAACTGGCTGAGAACTATATCCGTGATGAGCGGAGTTGGTTGGCGATGCCTCTGCTGGCGAAGGCTGAAGAGCTCCTCGACGACCAGCCGGATACGGAAGAGAATGCCCAGTGGAAGTGTCACTCTTATTACGACATAGGCGAATGCTACTCGATGAATACGCGTCGCCTGATGGCGAAGAAAGCCTTTCAGAAGGCGCTCCAGCATGCCACGACTGAGGATGACAAGGAAAACTGTGAGTACAATCTTAACCGGCTGGAGAATCCCTCACTCAAATACGACCCTGTCGAGGACAGCGATGCTTATCTGTCGGTGATCGACGAAGTGGAGCGTAGACTCTATGAACAACTGAAGGGTGAGCCACGCTACATGGGCTTCTGTTTCCGCTATTGGTCTGCCAAACGTGATCTGTTGGCAGAATATGGCATAGAATGGCGTTCGCCAGGTATTATGAACCCAAGAGTAATATTTGACTAAACGATACGACGATGTCTTCAGTATGCTACATCAACATCTATGAGATTCCCCACGACCGTGGTGTCAATATGGGCAGGAGTCTCATGCAGCAGTACGAAATTCCTGAAGAGGAACTTGTCGTTGGACAGGAACTGCCTCATTGGAATCATCGTAAAGGGGATAATCCTGTCGTGACATTCTACGACGGGCGACAACTCGGCTTGAAGTTCAGAGGCCTGGAGTTCACTGTCAAGACGGGAGAGGAGGTGCTACTGAGTGAGGGAATACGATCAGATCCGGAATCTGCCATGTGGGGGATTCAATCCGAGATTCAGCATTGTGTCAAGTTGGCAAGGCACCATGGTATTGATATGAAACTGACTCCATCCGACGTTCCACCGCATCCGGGCAGCAGCTATTTCTGGGATGCCCCACAGTTGCCGTCAGAGGATATGTATCCCTTCACAACCGATGCTGACGGCAATAGGTATCCCATGCAGTTCATTTGTCAGATCAACTGCGCGAATCTTCCCGATAATGACTGGTTGCCCAAGCGGGGGATGCTCTGGTTCTTCGGCGAGATAGACTACTTTCTCGGCTATGACGTGAAGCAGCCCTATGGACTGGGAAAATGGCCCGAATATGCTGTCAAGGTCATCTATGCCGATGTGCCCACCGACGAATTGAAACGCATAAATCCTTTCCAGGAGGACGACATGATACCGCCTCATGTCATCACCTTCTCCGAAGGTCCTGTGCGTGGCGATGGTTTCCGACTTTTAGGCAAGCCCTACGAGGAAGATGTGGACAACGAGTTCGGAACGGGGTGGGTACAGCTGTTGCAGTTGGATACTGATGCCAACGACTATTTCGACCTTCGTTTCTACGACATGGGGCTGCTCTATCTGATGATCAATGTCGATCAATTGCAGGAGGGCATATTCTCCCGCATACGCCCCTATATGACATCCTTATAAATAAGCTTAAGCGGAAACAATATTCCTATGCAGAACGGGAAGAACATCAAGGTGTTCCTGAGCAGTACCTTCAAGGACATGGACGCAGAGCGCGATCTGATCATGAACCGTGTAGCGCCAACGCTTCAGCAGTTGCTGGCGCCACAGGGCATCACTCTGCAGTTCATCGACCTACGCTGGGGGGTAAATACCCAGGACGCTGATGAGAACGAACGGGAGAATATCGTGCTTCGTGAGTGTATCTCCGAAATTCGCCAGTCTCGTCCTTTCTTCATCGGTCTGCTGGGCGACCGTTATGGCTGGATACCATCCGTCGAAAGTTGGCAGGTGATGCTCGATGAGATGACCGACGAGGAGAGAATGTACATCCGTAAGGAATCCAGGGAGCAGAAGAGTGTTACAGAGCTTGAGATGCTCTTCGGTGCCCTGATGGATACCAGCTCTTTGCGCCGCAGTCTGTTCTGTTTCCGTAATCCGGCTGTCTATGAGCAGATGGACGATGTCGCTCGCCTTAGGTTCTGCAACCTGAATGATGAGGCCGACCGCAAGCTTGCATCATTGAAGCAGAAGATTGTCGATGGTTGTCAAAATGCCCGTTGCAGCAACAATATCTATGAGTACAATTGCAGTTGGGATGGTCAGTCGCTGACCAGTCTCGATGACCTGGGCACGTTCCTCTGCAAGACCCTGCATGCTCAGATTATGTTGCATGAGGGTAGTAATGCGGTGGAGAATCCTGTCAATGAGTTCCAGCAGATGGCCGATGCCGACCTCATGAAGATTGCAAAGGAAGGTGAGCACTATGTCTATTGTGATTCGCGCAAGCGTCTTTTGAACGAGATCGCGAAAGGATATGATGACGACCTGAAACCCCGACTGGTCTATGCCCACTATGGCTATGGAAAAACAGCTTTCCTCTGTGAAACATACCGACGCTTTGAGGAGGTCGATGGTCTGTTGGTATTCATCCACTTTACCCGTTATGGCGACACCCCCGGCATGGCGCTGAAGAAATGGCTTGCCGATCCCCGAATCCATCCACGGCGCCGCTACAGCCTTGACGAGGATGTGGACTTCGGCGAACTGGCCGAGGAGTTCTATCATGCTACCAAGGACCTCGATATGCCTCCACTCCTTCTTATCGACGATCTTCATCTGATGCAGGATGTCTATGAGTTCATGTTTGGAGGACTGCAGAACTTCTGTATGCTGATTGCCACTACGGAAAGCGAGAAGATGAAGCTTTTCTCCGAATGGGATGTCGAGAAGGTTCTCTTGCCTCCTGTCAATGCCAATGAGGGTGGGCAGATTGTGCAGGAATTGATGAAGGCGAAAGGCAAGAGCCTTCCGCAGAGTGTCCTCAATCATCTGATGGATGCCCGCTCCGAGCATGACGAACTATGTTGCGGCTGCCCTTTATGGGATGTGCTGATGGTACGCAAACTGACGAGTTTGACTGCCTATGATTATGAGCAGATCCGAATGCGTGGCGACGGAGATGCTGCCATCGAGAATTACCTGACGGAGATCACCGACGAGATGGGTAAGCTTGCACCTTATCCTGAACAGCTTTTCGTCGTATTTCTCCACGACGCTGCCCGTTTCATGAATTTCGGTTTCCTATGGACTTCCATTCGTCTGTTGGCTGCGTCAACCTTCGGTTTGCGTGAACAGGATTTCCAGGCATTTGCCGGAGATTATTGGAACCAGTTGGAGTTCTCTTCATTTAAACGATGGTTGGGCGACCTGTTGACGATTGATTCAAGGACAGGCGTCATCGACTTTTCCTATCAGAGCTATCGACAGATTGTGAAGTATGTTCGCCATGAGGATGACGAGCCGTTCGCTAACTTCTACGAGAATGTCACGGCCAGAATGGGCAATCTGCTTTATGAGAATCCCAATGATGAGTTCGCTGCCCGTGAGATGGGAGCCATTGCCATCAACAATCCTGCCCAGGAGGTGCTGAAGGCAGTTCTTTCCAGCACATCCTCTCTCGTTTGGCCCCATCTGGTGAATGCCGCCATCGCTCTTTCCGATCACGGCAACGACTTCGTCCAGTGGTTTAGGAAAGTCCTGGATATTGGGAATGACAATGCGGTTGTGCTTGCCAGGGATATTGCAATATTCCTCAGCTATACAGGCGATAAGAAGACAGCTGCCGAGATAGTGGGCATCTTCAATACGGAAACTGCCGAGCAGATCAGGAAAGGTGAGGCCTATGTTTACCAACCTCATAGCTGGGTGAACCGCAAATACAATATGTCCTTGCTGTTGCTCCAGGGCTCTGGCCTTATGTTTGAGGCTGGTGATGACTTCATGGGACGTCTGATGCTCAGTATGGCCGATGAGGGTTCGGCAGTCCTGAATGCGGCCATTCCCGACCATGATGACTATCAGCAATTGCAGCTGTTTGTCGATGATGCAAGGTCTTATCATGAAGGGAATGCTGTCGAAATTGATGATTTCGATTACGATGAATATGGTGCCGACGACTTGATCTCGTTGGCTGTATATCTCCTTTATCTGCGTCGTTCACCCGAAAAGGCCGAACAGGCCTTGGAAGCATATAATCGTAGGAAAGGAGAGGTGGTGCCGTTCAGTTATCAGGAAATTCAGGCCAACATGTTGCATTGTATCCTTGTGATGCGACGTGGCAATTATAATCCTCTTGCCGAATACTATAAGCTTCTGGCACCTCAGATGCAGCATCTTCCTGACGAAGAGGCTGTATTTGCGGCTTCCATGTTCTCGATGTTGTGGAACGTCGTTTGCCGTAACAACTTAGGTCGTGCCGATATGCCAAGGCAGGTGGCTGAGGCTCTCCATACTTTCCGTAGAATACTGGATATTAATCGGAATGGTAATGTTGCATCCGAATTGTACCTCCAGCTCAGTTTCTACAACCTGTGCAGTGCCAGCGAATTGTGCAACGAGTCGTACCTCTATCATGGCGATCACAAGGCGGCCGAGAACCTGATATCGATGTTGCGCGATGCCATCAATGATATGAAGCATGCTCATAACAATACGGCTATCACCACTACGGCCTATTCGTTGGCCTATTCGGTTATCAGCAAGTACTATGAGCAGTATGGCGACTACAATAGCGCGTTCTACTATCAGAAGCAGCAGGAGTATGCCGTCTTCAACAACTTCCAGCGTTTCCGTGAAGGCAATCCCGAGGTTGTCCGTCGTTATGCAGCGGCACTCGATGGCACGGGCCGGCTGTTGTTCCAGTTCTTCCACGAATACGACCAGGCCCAGCAAAGTGCCACGCAGGCTATCATGCTCTTCGAAGAGCTGTTTGACGACAACCCCACCTCCCTGCATGCCGACGATTTGTTGGTGGCAGCCTATTATCAGATGATGCGGCTGAAGGTGGGCGGCAGGATCGATGAGGCTGTAGCACTTGGACAGCAGATTTTGGAAAAGGTCGGTCAGAAGCCCGAATCTGAGCCCAACCTGATGAATAAGGCATTGATCTTCGACGAGTTGGGCGAGATGTTCGACAAGCAGGGAAACACCGGCGATGCACTGGCAAGCCTGCAGACGGCATCGGTCATCCTGTCAATGGAGCTTGAGGCTGATCCTGACAACGACGACAAGATGCGCAGTTTTGTGATCAATAAGGTTCATCAGGCTCGTGTGTCGGCTTTGAGCGCAGGTGATGGCGCGAATGCGCTTCTTTTCCTGCAATACGCGGGTGAGGTGGTCGGGAAGATGACAACCATGATGCCCGACTCGCTCAAGGTGCGCAACGTAGCCCTCCACTATTATGCTGCTCATGCGCAGGTGGATATGGTGAACAATGATATGGATGCTGCTGCCGACTATCGCGAGAAGATAGTCTCGATACTCAACGAATCCGTTTTCGTGAAAGGTCGTGTCGAGGATTTCCAACTCCTGATCGATTTCTTGCGCATGCTTTGTCAGACGGCCGTTGACTATGGTCGTCTTGAGATGGCAGAAATCTGTGTGGGATTGGAATATCTTTTGAAACAGAGGGCTTTGCAGGAACGTATTGTCGATCTCGAACGGGTTGACATGGCTTCTACAATGCAATTGCTCCAGCAGATTGATGAACTGAAGAATTAATGGCAATAACGAACGCTTATGTGTGTAAATGAAACAGAATTAACGGATAAGGTCAACCTGTTGGACTATGCGCCCGAGAACTTCAAGGACTATCTCCAGTATCTGCGCGATGTGGTCGCCTATAACGAAGGACGGCGACAACAGGAATTGTCCGCCATCAGTGGAATCCTTCGGGGACGGCATTATATCATCACCGGTAACGAGGGCGTAGGAAAGGAGGAGGCTGCACGTGCCATCTATGCTGAACTGAAGAAACTGGGTGTGGTCAGAAGCTTTGCGAAGCGGGATGCCGTCACGCTCTTCGATTCGACCGAAGGATTTGCCAGTAACATCGCCCAGCTGATCGATGGCAACAGGAATACCCTCATCTATATACAGAATGCCGACACCTTTGGAAGAAAGGGCACCGTAGGCTCGACCACGGGTATTGAAGCTATCTGCAATAATACGGAAAGTTTGGACAATTGTGTCATCATACTTTCAGGTACCCGCAATAAGTTGCTCGAGGTGGTCAACAGCAGCCCGAAGGCTCATGAGGTCTTCACCAATATCTTCCATTTCGACGACCTGCATGAGGACGCGCTCTACAAATACGCCCTGCAGGGCTTGAGGATTCGCGAGTGTGTGCTCACCTCCGAGGCAAGCGACAGTCTCTATGAATATATGAGGTATGTCTATTCGATGCGCGGCAACCGCTTCACCAATACGAGCTACATCGACAAGGTCATCGAGAACCAGATCCTGCCACACATGATCAGACGTGTGGTGGGAGAGGGGGGCAGCCCGCAGAGTTTCAGTCAGATGGTGATTGAGGCAGCCGACATCCCCGAAGTGGAGATTCCTGACCCTACCGACGCCATTGCCAAGCTCAATGCCTTGGTGGGCCTCGACGATGTGAAGAGGCGCATTCTCGCCCATACCTCGCTCGTGAGGCTGAACAAGCTGCGTGCCGATAGGGGGCTTTACAACAGGATGCCGCCCATGCACATGGTGTTTACGGGTAATCCCGGAACGGGTAAGACCACAATTGCCAAGTATCTTGGCGAGATATATCATGGCATTGGTGTCCTCTCGAAAGGTCATGTTGTGGTCACCGAACGCTCCAAGCTGGTAGGTCGTTTCATCGGTGATGCTGAGCAGAATACGCTCGATGCCCTTCAGCGGGCTTCAGGCGGCATCTTGTTCATCGACGAGGCTTATTCGCTTTTTGTCAAGGCCGACGACACCAAGGACTATGGCTTGCGTGTTATCGAGGCCCTGCTGTCCTTCCTGGCACAGGAGGAACCCGACCTGATGGTCATCCTGGCTGGATATACCAACGAGATGCACGATATGTTGGAGTGCAACCCAGGGCTGAAGAGCCGCTTCTCCTACGTCTTCGAGTTCCCCGACTATACACCCGATCAGCTCATGGAGATCGGTCATAAGGTGCTGGAGCGTGAACATTATGTGCTGACACCCGAGGCCGGGAAGAAGCTCTCCGATTATGTGATCGATGCCTACAATCACAAGGACGAACACTTCGGCAACGGTCGTTTCATCACCCGTCTGCTCACCTCACAGGTCATTCCTGCCATGGGTAACAGGTTGTCGGCCTTGTCTGCCGATCAGATCAGCAACGAGCAGCTGACACGGATTGAGGCTTGCGACATTCCCGATCTGAGGTTGCACTATCTGAAGCCCGAAGCCATCGACCGGCTGTTGCTCAATGCGTCACTCCAGGAGTTGGACAAGCTCGTGGGCTTGCAGACCGCCAAGAAGGCTCTTCACGATTATGTCACTGTCTTGTGTCTGCAGCACGAGCAAGGTACGCTGCGCCTTCAGCCTGCCAATCTGTGGTGGGAGTTCATTGGCCGTACAGGAACGGGCAAGAGTACCGTAGCCGAGATCCTTTCCAGGATCCTCCAGGGACTGGGCATTCTCAAGCTCGGTCATACGGTCAGTGTCAGTGCCGAGGAGCTGATGGGCAACGACAGCTTCAAGGTGTTGGAGCAGGCCGTAAGGAAAGCCAGCGACGGACTGCTGTTCCTCGATATGGACGCCCCCGAATACAAGAACCAGAACTACGATAATCTGCGCATGTGGATTCTGAACAAGATTACCGAGTACAAGCAGGTGACGGCATTCGTGATGGCCCGTGTCACCAACAGCGACGAATCCATCGCCAAGACGCTGGCAGCCGGCGGTGTCGCCTCTTATCACAATTCGATAGTGTTCGACGATTTCTCCATCGAGGAACTGTCCGATGTCCTGGTATATCTTTTGCATCGTGACTTCAAACTGGATATTTCTGCCGATGCCAGGAAAAGGTTGCATGCATTTGTGCGTAATCTGAAGAACGGCGAATCGAAGAATATGCCCGTCTCTGCACGAACCATGCAGCATCTGTCACAGTCGATAGCAATGATTGCCCAGCTGAGAATCGCATCCGATGGCAGTTCCGACCCTGAGGTCATTGCCGAAGACGTCGACCACTTCGTGTGGAGCCGTCAGGCTTCGGGAAAGATTGGATTCTGAAACATTTAAGGGAAAAATATATGAAACAACTGCTTACAATTTTTGCACTGTTACTGCTATGCATGGCGGGCTATGCAGCAGAAACCTATGTGGTGAATTCACCCAATCTGAACATGAGGGTAGCACCTAATGGCACGGCCGAAAAAATGGGTTCGCTTACGAAGGGTGATGTCATCCAGGTGGATACAATCATCAACGGATGGGCCTCCTGCACGAATGAGGCTGGCGAGACATTCTATGTGGCTTCAAGATATTTGGAGAAAGGGAAATCACTGGCATCGGGTGATGAAGGTGTAAAACCCGCGACCGACGAGAAGGATCCCGCTGTGGTCATTCAGAAACAGGTCCTCGAAGCATTGTCTTCCGTGGGCATCCATATCGAGCAAAGCAAATCGACCCGCTATTTCGAGTATATGCTTCTCCTGCCGCTTATCGTATTATTGGTTTGTTGGATATTATCCAAGATTCTGGGCAGCTTCTTTTTGGGGAAATATATCCCATTGATGGGATTGGCCATTTTGGGCTATTACGAGCTGAAGTGTATGCTGTGCTATAGTGGCAGTCCTGGATTCTTCGTTCACGATGAGTTGTTCTCAATCGCGTTCTGGCTGGTCATGCTGTCCATCCTGTTTTTTGTCCAATCCATCTTTTTTGGATTAGCGGGAGAGGATGAAGCGCGCTCGGCGGCAAAGCATATCGGTACTGTTACCGTATTTGGCTGTGGAATCCTTTATCTGCTCACCTTTTTGTTCCTCTCTTTCCTCCAGCCGTGGATAATTCTGCTTTTCTTCGTCGGATTGGCATTACATCTTATCGCGATGTTTATCGATGGCGATAAGGGTGTGTTGGGACTGATCGGCTTTGCGATTTATGCCCCCCTCTATGTGGTGAGTGCATTGGCCACCTTCCTGTTCTTGGTGATGTTCGTTGGCCATATGATCTATCTGATGGGATGGATTGGTAGCGTTATTTTCATTCTTCTTCTCCTTGCTATGCTTGGTGGTGGAGGTGGACCAAAGATCATAGGGTTTATCATTAAGGAATGAAAAATCGTATAGGACATGGCAACAACGAGGCGAAAGACGAAGCTGCATAATTGGCGGCTGAAGTTCGACCGGATATTCTCTGAGAGTGTCTGGCAACAGATTTTGGTCCTGATCGTTATCTTCTTGGTGGCATTGGTCATCGGATGGATTGTGTGCTCGCAACTCACTTTTGGCGAGGATGCACAGAAACTGACGTTCTGGGAGTGGGCGTTGTATATCCTGATCGATGGCAATGCGCTCAACACCCTCTATATGGATGACTTTCCCGAAGGCGGACGACGTTGGGTGATGCTGTTTGTCACACTCGGTTCTCTCTTGGGCATCATCCTCTTTGGCGGCATGCTCATCTCCATCTTCACCAATATGCTCGAGCGTCGTATCGAGAATTACCGGTCGGGTAAGAAGACCTATCTGGTCTCTGGTCATACGGTGGTTCTTGGCTATGATGAGATCGTCCCGTCGATTATCAGGCAGGTTTGTGAAGGCAATCAGCAGATGTATGTGCTGCTCCAGAGTTCATTGCCCAGCGAGGAACTTCGGGAGAAGTTGCGGGTGTCGATAGCCCAGGAATTCGAAGAGCGTATCATCATCCGTAATGGGCACCGTACCTCTCTGCAGGACTTGCAGGAACTGCGTCTGGCCCAAGCCTGCAGCATCTATGTGGTGGGTGACCGCACAGCCGGGAATCACGATGCCATGAACATCGAGTGTCTTGACAAGATAGCGGAATTGTTGAAGCAGGCTGGCAGTGAACATCCCGACACCGTCACCGCCGTCTTCGAGGATGCCGAAACTTATGCAGCCATGCAGGTGACCGACCTGTTTGACAACTTGCGACAAGTCGGTGTAGAGTTTGTTCCGTTCAACTTCTATGTCGATTGGGCCAAGCAGATGTTCGTCGATTGCAACTATACCGATAATGGGGTAACCCACAATTATCCTCATTTGGATCGTGACGGCATTACGCCCGACGATCATCGTCATGTGCATCTTGTCATCGTCGGAGCTTCCACCTTTGGCATGACGTTGGCTATCGAAGCCGCCAAGATGTTGCACTTCCCCAATTTCGACGGTAAGAACCATAAGACCGAAATCACCTTTATCGACCTGAATGCCGATCAGGAGAGGTTCCTATTCCTGAGTCGTTACCGTCATTTCTTCGAAGTTGAGTCCTATCGCTATGAAGGCGAGTTGATACCCGCCACTAAGTTCAGCGGTGATGATGCCGACTTCCTCGATGTAGAGTTCGGTTTTGTCAAAGGTGATATCTATTCGCCCGAGATTCAGAAGTTGATCACCCAATGGGCTACCGACGGCGATCAGTTGCTGTCCATTGTGTTAGCCATGACCGATGCTCGTCTGAATATGTCGGCAGCCATGAGTCTTCCTGACGAGGTCTATGAGTCATGTGTGCCGGTCTTCGTTCGTCAGAACACGTCCAGCACGTTCCTCTCAAAACTTCAGGCCACGTCGGCAGCCCATCAATATGAGAAGAAGACGATTGGTCCCGATGGTCAGGTCGTTTCTTCACAACCTGTCAGTCGTTATGCCAATATCTATCCTTTCGGTATGACCGATATTGTCTTCGATGTTCAGAAACGCACTCGACTGATGGGCGAATGTATCAACTATTTGTATCACCTCTATTTCAACACGACAAAGGTTTCTGACGATGGTCTGGAGGGGATGATGAAGTACGATCGTCAACAGGTGCTTCAGGAAGCTCATGCGTTGTGGAAGACGTGTAAGGAGTCCGATCAATGGTCAAGCCTTTATGGGGCCTATAACATTCCTTTCAGGGTACGGACCTTTGAAGCGATGGGCATCAACGACCTGATGCATCTCGATGCTGACCTTGTCGAGCGTATGGGCATTGTCGAACACAATCGCTGGACGGTCGAGAAACTCCTGATGGGATTCCGTAAGCCCTTGCCGAATGAGGACTCCTACAACCTGAAGGCAGATGCCAGCACCGTCAAGGACTTCAAGAAGAACAACAATAAGCATCATTTCATCCACAGCGATATCCGCCCCTTCAACCAGTTGGATAGCATTCAGGAGATCGACAAGGAGATTGTCCGTTTCATCCCCTGGTTCCTGAAGATGACCGATGTCTAACTTGCTTTTATTGTTTTTGTGGGTGAAAGAGGGGAAAAATTCCTCTCGAAAGTCGTACATAAAAATGTATCTATCCGCCCAAAAGTCGTACATAAAAATGCAAAGCAAATGGAAAGGGACCTTTATAAGACATTGATAAACTGGAAGAAGAGTGAAAATAGAAAGCCCCTCGTGCTGAATGGAGCCCGACAGGTAGGCAAAACATGGCTCCTCACAGAATTTGCCAGGCGTGAATATGCTAAGGTGGCAATGTTCAGTCTGGACAGAAATGCCAGAGCGCGCAAGGTGTTTGAGGATGGCGGTCAGACCAGCGACCTGCTGTTGAGTCTCTCGGCATTGTCCGCCATCCCATGTACATGGCCACAACAGTGATGTTTCTGACTATGCCATTGGTATTGGGTTCTCCCATCTCTTTTCTGGTTATGTTGGGATATATTCCAGTCATTGCCAAGCGGATCAGCAACGAAGAAGCCGTATTAGAGAAAGGACTTGAAGGTTATAAAGACTATAAGAAGAAAGTGCGTTACAAGATGATCCCTTTCTTGTGGTAGTTCACGTCTTCTCTGTTCGCCTTTTACCTTTCTTGTCACATTTTCATTAACGAGTAATTAACGGCTCATTATACGATCATTAACGTTAACTGTTATTCGTGTCGATTCGTCTGATTCGTGGTCATTCTTCTGTTCAAGCAGATCATCCCCCTAAGCGGAGGAATGAGGGGGCATTATCCTCGTTTCAAGTATGAAACCAGCATAGTCGCCAGCGTATGATCGATCATATCATGCATCTTTTTTGCCTTGCCGTAAGTCTTGGCATCGATGCGATACCATAGCAGATTTTCATCAAAGTCACTAACAGGCTTTAAGTTTGTAGCAACCATATCCTTGTTCGTGTCTATTTCGACCACCACCATCTTCTCTTCATCATTCTCCGTTATTAGGTTGCCAAAGATCTGCAGATCTCCCGCAGCATTGGTCAAAAGGTAGTATTGGCAGGTCTTGTCAATGCCCGTCAACGGTTCCTTGGCAAATTCCAGCGCAAGAATCTCCCTCTTGCATTGTTCATAAAGCTGCAGGGCCCGTTCGAAAGCTGTCGCAGTTATCCTCTCAACCTTGACGTAGGCACCATAAAAGGTGTGGAAGAAGTATTGTTTGGGTGAATAGTGTACATAGAGGGTATCAGCTTCATAGGATCCACCGTGTTGATGCAAGACGTGGGTAAAGCAGCAGATATACAGATCGGAAACCAGGACATAATAACGGCCCGGTTCCAGGTCGTCTCCATACAAGTTGCGCTTAAGTATGGAATCGTTTATATTATGGTACATATCGTTCTGTTTTTCGCCAAAGATAGGAAATAATCCTGACGATGTCAACCCTTTTCGCCATTTTTCTCATTTTTCGCCTCATTTGGTTCCATCAATTAGACTGCAATGATTCCCTCATATAAACAATCCCCGACAGCCTTTCGGTTCTCGGGGATTGTTGAATGATTAATTAAGCCGCAGAATTTATCTTGACAGGACAGAAAAATCTTTGGTCTTCCAAAATTCATCTAACAATTGTTTATTATAATCTCTTTTTATAATCATCCATTGAGAATAATTTTTGGTCAATTGTATTAAAGATAGTTATAACTAAAAAATTACCCCCACATATGATCTTTTATCGCCACATTAGATAAATCCCATGATATATTTTTAATTGGTGATTCGGCGAACATACCTGCCATACTTTTCACTTTGGATACATTCCACCCGCTGATATCTCTATTGAACTTCGATCCAGCAAACATACCAGCCATATTGGTTACATTGGATACATCCCATTTGCTGATGTCTCCGTTAAATTTTTCATTTTTATAAAACAAAAAACTCATATCTGTAATTTCGGAAACATCTAACCAATTCAATGGCATATTTGGATAGAAATCAGAAAAATTATTAACAAATATTTTTAATTCTTCTTTATCCTTTGGTTTAACAGCAGATCTTAATAAGGGTAGAATCTCTCTTTCAGAGTTTTCGAGTAACTCATTTCTCAATATTTTATCATAAATATCTTGAGGTTTTATTATATCCTTATTGAAAATATTAGGATTATTATTTCGGCGATTATTACCACTTAAATTCATTTTGCCGATATTAAATTGGCTCATAATACAAATTTTTAATGTTTATCCAGGCGCACTAATAGTTGCCACCTGAAGTTTGAAAATCTAAAAAGAAATATAACGGGAATCGTTATATCTAGACCTTCACCGGCTGGCAGCTGTCGCTCGTTATGATGATGGCGCAACTGCAGCAGCATTGAAGTCTGAGAATAGTTGTGAATGATTTGATTTCACAAGGGGGCTTACGTTGTTTGATGGGAGATGATTGATTAAGCCGCAGAATTATCTTGACAGGACAGAAAAATCTTTGGTACTCCAGAATTTTTTTAACAAATGTTTTTTGTGCACAAAGTACTTGTCGCTTTTTATAATCATCCATTGAGAATAATTATAACAGCCTTCCTCATACCAATCCAGTCCTTTCCTGTAGCCACCTCTTTGTTTTTTCACAAATGATCTGATGAACTTTTGTTGGTTAGGATCCAAACTCTTCATTGTTGTTGTCAGTGCATAAGCATTGGCATAAGCCTCTTCGATATATAGATAAATATAATCATTGCTATAAGAGAAGGATGATGATGGTATTTCGCCATACAATTCTATGTCCATGAGGGCATGTCCCTGCTCATGGGTTAATACAAAATCAAACAGGGCTTTGGCATTATCGTCGTTCCCTTTTGCTCGCTCTTGAATTTTGTCAATCCATATGAAAATTCGACTTGGTAAAAAATCTCTTTTATTGTTATGATCATATAGTCCAAGTACGCTCTTTCTGGCATATTTAATAATCTTCAGAGCATTTTCTTCCCATTCGTCAAAGACAAAATAAGTTCCAACGACACGTTTCGGTCTATCGTCTGGGACATAAATTTTCAAATCACAGCCAGGTATTTCAACAAACTTCTTGGACAATTTTTGATTGACTAGGAAGATAGGGACGCTGTCGATTAGTACATCAATATTAGGATAGAGGGTGTTTGCCGATGATCGAAAATCGGAACTAAATGCCGCAGCACACCAAGGTTTTTTTGAGAAACTTACTTTAAATTCTCTACAGGAATCTTCCAACCAAGAGTATTTCAAGTCGGTTAAATTAATAATTTTCATTGGTCAATTGTATTAAAGATTGTTATAACTAAAAAATTATCCACACATATGATCTTTTATCGCCACATTAGATAAATCCCATGGTATATTTTTAATCGGTGATTCGGCAAACATACCAGCCATATTGGTTACATTGGATACATTCCACCCGCTGATATCTCCATTGAACTTCGATCCAGCAAACATGCCAGCCATACTTTTCACTTTGGATATATCCCACCCGCTGATATCTCCATTGAACTGAGACCTAGCTAACATAAAATCCATATTCGTTACATTGGATACATTCCAATTACTGATATTTCCATTAAATTTCGAACCAGCAAATATGCTTGCCATATTGGTAACATTGGATACATTCCAATTGCTGATATCTTGATTGAACTTTGACCTAGCAAACATATCTGCCATATTTGTTACTTTGGATACATCCCACTTGCTGATATCTCCATTGAACTGTGACCTAGAAAATATGCCTGCCATATTCGTTACATTGGATACATTCCAATTGCTGATGTCCTGATTGAACTGTGATCCAGCAAACATACCAGCCATATTGGTTACATTGGATATATTCCAATTGCTGATATCTTGATTAAACTGCGACTTGGCAAACATATCCTCCATACTTATTACATTGGATACATCCCAATTGCTTATATCCTGATTGAACTGTGACTCGGTAAACAAACCTGCCATATTGGTTATATTGGACACATTCCAATTGCTTATGAATCCATTGAACTTCGATCTAGCAAACATACCAGCCATAGTTGTTACATTAGATACCTTCCATTGGCTGATGTCTCGATTGAACTGTGAATCAGCAAACATAATAGTCATATCAGTTACTTTGGATACATCCCACCTGCTGATATCTCCGTTGAACTTCGATTCAGCAAACATCCCAACCATATTGGTTACATTAGATACATTCCATTGGCTGATGTCTCCATTGTAATCAGAATGATAAAACAAAATACTCATATCTGCGATATCGGAAACATCTAACCAGTTTAAAGATGATTTAGGGTGTTTTTTTGAATAATAATCAATGATTATCTTTAAATCTTCTTTACTATTAACTTTAACCTTAGGCGTTAATCCATTTAAATATATGATATTATTATCTGACACTTCTTCACCGTCTATTATATTTTTATAGATTTCATTTTCATTAATTGGATTCTTATCGAAAATATTAACGTCGTATTTCTCCTCCTCATCATCACCGAAATAGAGGTCATTGGGACTAAATTGGCTCATAATACAAATTTTTATTGTTTATCCAGGCGCACTAATAGTAGCCACCTGAAGTTTGAAAATCTAAAATGATATATAACGGGAATCGTTATATCAAGATCTTCATCGGCTGTCAGCTGTCGCTCACTATGATGATGGCGCAACTGCAGCAGCATTGAAGTCTGAGAGTACTTGTGAAAGGTTTGATTTCACTAGGGTGCAAGCGGTTTTTGATGTGTATGGGCAAAGGTGATGCCGTAATAGTTGATAGAAAAACTGGTTACAAAATTAACGCAAGTATCTTGAATATCCAAACAAAACGAGATAAACATATTCGGCTCATGTGCAGATTCCGTTTGTTTGTCACCTATAGTTTGCATATCATTCGCTCAATCTCAATCAAATATTTGGCATTGTTGCAAAACCCAGATTAAATATCGCTGAAACATTTGGCAGATTCAAGGAAAACGCGTATCTTTGCGGACAGAAAAGTAGACGAACAAAAATATTTTGAGATTTTTCTGCGATAGCTATTTTGATTTACAATGATGATAGCCCTGAAAGGGTGCGGGTGTCTTAGATTCGTCAGCGGAAAGCTTGCTTTCAGATGATGAATCTAGGGCAAACGGCAAGTGGCTCATCAGAGCCACTCATCATTGTAAATACATTTTTCATCTTAAAAAAATACACCATGTCCGAAATACAAATACTTCCAGCAGAGTTCAAGGAGGAACTGAAGCTGCATTACGCCCAGGCCATCAAGGCAGGGTATCCATCAAGTGCCGGAGACCACGAGGATGAGTTCTTCGACTTCAACGTCAGTATGGTCAGCGATCCCTTAGCCACATTCTACGGCCGTGTGGATACTGACCAGATGATCGAGGAGGGCATCCATCCAGGCGACATCGCCGTCATCAACAAGGCAGAGGAACCTAAGGACGGAGATCTCATCGTCACTTTCGTCAACAACGAGTTCGTCATCAGGTTCCTCGACCTGAGCCATCTGAAGGACGGCTACATCCTGCTCCATCCCTCCAATCGCCGCTACAGCGCCATCCGTATCAACGACATTGAGAACTTTGAGGTCTGGGGCGTGGTGGTTCTGACGATCAAGAAGTGGAGATAAGACCCCCTCGGTCCCCCTTAAAGGGGGATGACTTGAATCTCCTTAACCTCCCAACTATAATTCATGAAAAATTCGTGATCAATTCATGAAAATTCGTGTTTAAAAAACAAAAAGCGACAGATCCGCGTCCCTCCATCCCCCTTTGTCGTCCATTCGCCCCCCTGTCGCCACATCCTCATCAAAAACTCGCAGAAAAAACTTGCAGGCGTGCATAAAACCACCTACCTTTGTGGTGCAAAACAAAAATATTAACAACTAAAAAAATATACTACTATGTACGCAATCGCATTTTTCGCCACCGTGTTCGTTTTCTCTGCAACTCTTTTCATCTACGATGCACTTCGCAACTACAAGAGCCGCACCGCCAAGTCTGACCTCGACATCACTCCCGATCACCACATCGGCACCTTCCGCCGCTCCGCCTGATGCCCACTCATAATCAGCATCCCACCCGTATCTTGACATTCCCATGTCATGAAACAATCCCCGACCGCCTTTCGGCTCTCGGGGATTGTTTGCGTTTGAACATGTCATCAACGCTTTCAACCTGATAGGCTCTTCCCTTCTTCACATCGTCTATGGCTTCTTTGTAGCCAGCAGTTTCGGATGAATAGTTTGAGCGAGAAAAGACAGGTTCTTTATGCTTCGATGTGGATATGGTCAAGTCATTTCAGGGCAAGACAGAAAATAATCGTGTCATTCGTGTTGTCGTGTTCGATAATTCGGTTGAAGTGGGATGTGAAGGTCGCAGAAAAGCTTAAAATATATTAAAACGCCTCGTTTTCGTGTAGTTTTTCACATTCTTTATACCTCGTTTTCGTGTAGTATTCGTATATTTGCATACCTCGTTTTGGTGTAAAGATAGTTATGAAAAGGAAAATTTATAGTGAGCTGCTTAAATGGAAGCAGAATTGGGGCGGCAAGACTGCTGTCCTGATAGATGGTGCTCGTCGTGTAGGCAAAAGCTATATCGTTGAGGAGTTTGCAAAGAGCGAATACAGGTCTTACATCCTTCTTGATTTCAGCAAAGTGAACCGACAAATAAATTCGCTATTTACGGATTATCTGACCGATTTGGACTCTTTCTTCCTGCAGTTGAGTTTGTTGATGGACGTGAAACTCTATCGTCGGGAATCGGTGATTGTGTTCGATGAGGTCCAGGAGTTTCCCCCTGCCCGTGCTGCTATCAAGCATCTGGTAAAGGATGGCCGTTACGATTATATTGAGACGGGCTCTTTGATGAGCATCAACCGTAATGTGAAGAATATAATTATTCCTTCCGAGGAGGAACGACTCAATATGTACCCAATGGATTTTGAAGAATTCCTGTGGGCCATGGGCAAGGAAGAACTGATGGACTATGTGCGAGAATGCTTTATTGCTCGGAAACCCCTCGGTCCTGCCTTGCATCGTAAGACTATGGAACTTTTTCGGCAGTATATGATAGTGGGTGGTATGCCACAGTCGGTTGAGATGTATGTGAATGAAGGCGATTTCGATCGAGTTGACCATGTGAAACGTGGCATCATCAAGTTATACCGTGCAGACATAAGTAAGTATGCTTCCGGTTATGAGCAGAAGGTCACACGGGTATTTGATTCTGTACCATCTCAGCTTCAACGTCACGAGAAACGTTTCAGAATAGGTGCGGTGGAAAAGGGTGCGCGGTCGCGTGACTATTCGAATGTTTTCTTTTGGCTTGAAGAGTCGCGTGTTGTGAACGTGTGCTTCGCTGCCACAGAACCGAATGTCGGTTTGCAGTTGAGTCGTGATAACGCAAGGATGAAACTCTACATGGCCGATACTGGTCTCCTGATAGCCATGGCTTTCAGTGAGAAAGACATCTATCAGGGACAACTGTATAAGAAGTTGATGTTCGACAAACTAGAGGTTAACAAAGGTATGCTGACCGAAAACATTGTTGCGCAGATGCTACGAACTGCAGGTAACGAATTGTTTTTCTATTCGAATGTTTCCAGGGTAGCAGAAGATAGGATGGAAATTGACTTCCTTGTACGAAAACCTTCGGTGACTGATCGTCATAATATTTCGCCAGTGGAGGTAAAGTCGTCATCGCGATATAGCCTGACCTCACTTGAGAAATTCACAAGTAAATATGGCAAGTATTTGGCTACTCCGTTTGTCTTACATACTGGCGATTTGATCGAGAAGGATGGAGTAGTTTATCTCCCGCTCTATATGGCTGGAGAGCTATAGACCCTCTCGGTCCTCCTGCTTAGGGGGATGACTTGCTGATCCGTGCTCAGTTCCTCTTGCCGCACCCCCTCTATCCCCCGCTTCGCTCGGACGCGAACGACGTGAGCCTTCCCTTGGACCCGCTTCATTTCCTCCTCAGATTTCCTCCAAGATTTCTTGCGCAATAAAAGAACCTTTATATTCATGCCTTGAATCCTATTTTATTATGCTCTTTGTTCTCAAGTCTCTCGCTGTCGCAATACGATGAAAGTGCTTCGATCAAGTTGACAGGCTCTCCATGCAGAATGTTGGCTATGGTGTAGTGGCGAGCGATGTTCTCCACCTGTCCGCCACTGAAGTCGTATTTCGTTGCCAGAGTTCGTATGTCATCATCTTTCAGAGTCGGTATCATCTCGTGCCACATGCACATACGTGCTTCTATGGTAGGTTTCTCGAACTTTATCTTATAGAGGAAACGGCGTTCGAAGGCTCTGTCCATATTCTGTGCGAGGTTGGTTGTAGCAATGAGTATTCCATCAAGATTCTCCATTTCCTGCAGGATGATGTTCTGAATGGAATTTTCCATCTTATCTACAGCTCTTTCCGCTCCTTCCCGACGTTTGCCTATTATTGCGTCAGCCTCGTTGAAGAGTAGGATGGGGCAGATGCTGCGCTGCTTCACCAAATTACGGTATGTGTCAAAAACCAGCTGGATGTTCTTCTCGCTTTCACCTACAAACTTTTTCTTTATCTGCGATATGTTGACCTGAAAGATGTCTCGCTTAGTTTGTCTGGCTAATTGCAGTGCTGTTTCAGTCTTTCCTGTGCCTGGTTCACCATAAAACAGACATGTGAAGCTGCATCTGAACCCTTTCTCCCTCATTCGAGAACAGATTTTTTTATACTCCGAGTCATCCAGAAGTTTGCCTAATTCAGCTATCTGTCTACTGACATTATCACCGTAGAATAATTTTTTGGGTGTTATTTCACCAAATTTAATAACATCATTGCGCATATTGTCTTCATTTATAGACGATAGATTAAGCTCTGAGAAAAAATCCCTTTTGGCTTTGGCAGTCATACGGAATGATGACCTATCAACAAAGCCGTCAATATAGTTTTTCTCAATTATTTTTTCTAGCAGAAGAATATGACTCCCATCGTTTAAGTCTGACAAAACAAGGCTCCATATGCCCGCGTCATCATAAAGATGATTAATTTGATAAATACTTACGTCATTATCGTTATTATTCACAAACAAGTGAGAAAAGAGAATTAGCAGCATTTCGTCCGGTTCGCTCATTTTATAGCTTCTAACCTTTTGAACATATAGAAGGTGAGTGTTGCAGTCAAACAGATGATTTATTTTATCTGCTGCAGCAGAGAATGTTAACTCGTTGTTCCTTCTTAACTCAAATATTTTCTCAATCTCTCCGAACAATTCCCGACATGATAGTCCTGAGCAGTCTCTTACTTTGAATTTCTTATTCTGCTTAAATGCCTCTATCACTTCCATCGGAACCCTATATGTTATCCGATTGTCATTACGTTTGCATATTATCAGTTCCCTTTTCTCAAGCATATCAATATCAGGCATATATCGTATTATTCTCGTAGTCCTACACCCCAGATAGTTGCTGAAGTCGCTTATTGTTATTTCCCTGGAGTCGCTTTGGTCTATAAACAGCGCCATCATCACACTTTGCTCCTTGGTGAGTTCCAGCTTCTCTGCCACATATTTTATATATCTGTCAGCCTTGCGATAGAACTCACTGCTCAATCCGCTGTAGTTAGCCTTCTCTACTATCTGCTCTATAGCAGAGAGCAGATCTAAATCACTTTTCCTTGCCATCTTTCACTTGTTTTAATTGTTACGGGTGCAAAGAAAACAAAGACCTCCGCCAACTTGTGGCAGAGGTCAAGGAAATTATTTTTTGTATTTTTTGTCTCGATAATCTTTGATCTTTTGGAGAAGATCATTCATGGTTTCAACGATTTTTTCGTTGCTTTCACTCATGGGAATTCTTGCATACAAAAGGCGATTTGGATTGTCAGGGCAGCCTACAAATTCAGTGCCAAGTGCCTCTTTCGCGATTATTTCCGATTGGCTTTTATCGTTTTCTCGAGTGAATACCTTTATCCAATATTCATTGTCTATATAATTAGGGCATAAGTCTATTGCAATATTACGTTTGCTTTTATAATAGTTGCCTGTTTTGTCGATATCTGTAAAGTATTCATATACAAGCGTGTCTTGATTATATATCCATTGTTTGGAACCTTTAGCTTTAATCTTTTTCTTCAACTCACGAATTCGTTCTATAAATTTCGAACTTATCTCGTTTATCCTATTCTTGCTTTCTACATTAATTAATTCCGATAAAAAAGACTCCAGATTTTGCTTCTCGATTCTTTTCGAGGAATTGTCTAAAGCATAACCGATTGTCTTTCCAATTACTGCCTTATTATTTTGATTTGTGTAAAATTTATAATATGCGGTATGATATATTGCAATAATATGGCGATTATTGTTGAAGCTATAAAAAACATGATAGCCAGGAACAAGATCTTCCATCTGAGTGATCTTTGCCACCTTTGTGAATAATTGTCTGGACTTCTCTCCAAGCAAAAGAACGACCTTCGGATCGAGGATATCTATTAATTGAAGAGTTTTTTCAGCACATTTCTCTTGATCAATTCCTTTAGGTATTTGAACTTGTTTAGCCGTTCCAAAGAACACCATATTAGTAATAACGAACTGAGCAAGGTTTTTTAATAATTCGCCCTTTCCAGAAAAACCAAGCATTGTATGTATTTTATGCCATAGGTCCCATCCACATCTTTTCTTGTCTTCATCTTTATTTATGGACATTATATTAATTATTTCCTGATCGCTTTTCCCTTCAAAGACGGGATTCCCCTTATATAAAAAATCTGAGGATATTTTATCTTTTAGTTTCCATTCAGAAAAAGGACTACCACAACCCGGATTAATGCCAATAATCATCAGTTCGCATTTATCCACCCTTGACAAATCTGACTGATTGTAGAACGATGGAGCATCATTTTTACCATCTTGGTTTACTTGCTCTACCTGGTCTAAATAAAATTTAACGGTCTCTGCAGACCATTCTTTCAATTTACGTTGTTGTTCTTCTTTCCCCATAATCTATAAAATTTTAAATTAAATTATACTAGTATTATTTGTCCTCATTATACTTGTTCCACATTCTTTTTATCCTTTCTGCTATCTCCTTGCGGAGCCATGATGGTTCGAGAACTTCTACATCTTCACCATTCCGCAACAATTCCTGTTGGAAATCGAATTCGGGACGGAGGAAGAAGGAGAAGATGCTGTAATCCTCGTTGCGTTCTATTTCCTCCTGCGACTCGTGTATCTGAAGATCACGGATGTAATTGGCCTGTCCTGCCGACACTTTCAGTTTGACCGGTTGCGGCTTGATGTTGTGATCGGCAATGATGCCAAAGCAGCCGTCAAAAAAGTCCTTTGCAGACCAGTCCTTAGGCATTTCGAATTTCTCATCTGTAGCTTGGAGATATTTGATCCTGTCAAGAGAGTAGATGAGCGGCCCCTTCTTGTAATAGTATTTATAGGTGCTTCGAGCGACCATGTACCAACGCTGCCGGAACAACTTCACACAGTAAGGTTGCACATTAAAGTTTTTCTCCTCATCTTTCCAATAGCTATGATAGGTGATGTTGAGCACACGATTTTCCTTCATTGCCTCGATGATAGGTTGGAGATAATGCAGCCCTGAAGGAACATTTTCCAAGAGGATACGGTCTTTGATGCTCTGGCTGTTCGCCAGGGCATTGCTCACGCAGAAAGTGTTGTAGAGCCAGGAGCGAAGCCCATTATTACTAATGTCTTCCTCGTTTTCGATATAGTAACGGTATTCACCACGGTTCTCATTGACGATGCTGATACCGAACATATCCCAGATGACATAGCGCCAGTTGTCAAAAGTGCGCTTGGGAATATCTACGCCTCTGCTGATGTCATCACGAAGCCATAGCTCATTCAGTTCCTTGAATGAGATCTTGTGTCTGCGATAGATAGTTTCTATCACCCAGACATATTTGGTGATTAGGCTTTGCCCTCTATCGTTGTCAGCCATATATTATCGAATTTTTCTGCAAAAGTACATGAAAGCTGCGCCAAATCGTGGCAGAGGTTTCAAAAATAATTTACGGGCACAAAGATAACGCATTTTGGCGGCATCTCCAAATCTTTTCCCCATTTTTTCGCCTTTCCTTTATAATATTCATGTCAAATTCGTGATAAAAGAATCAGGGACCGGATGGTATCCTCCCCCTAAGTAGGTATTCTGCCCCCGCTGTTCGGGGGATAGAGGGGGTGCGGAGGATTGAGGGGGTCTTTTTTTCTGCTCTGCTTTTTTCTACTCCAAATAATTGGAGTCATTTTCTCTTTTTGAAGAAGCCAGCCTATTCCGTGGAATAGGCGCTATGAAAAGAGCCATGCAGATGGAAGAGCTCGCTCTTACAAATGCATGACTCGTGTTCATAGCACATGGGACATCGTCCCTGGCTTCTTCATAAAGTTTTTTTTTCATCTTCTTAAAAATCCTTTGGATATGCTCTTCGAGCAGAAATCAAGGAGGAAATCTAGTGTGGAAATGGAGGTTTATCTACAAAAGCTTAACCACGCCTTATTTCCTCCTAAGATTTCCACAAAGATTTCTTGCCGCAGGCAATAAAAAACCAAGTGTTATGCCAATTCGAGATAAATAAAAAACAGGCCTGTCCTCACGGATGGGCCTGCAAAAATTAATTACACATACAATTTGCTATTCACTAAAAATAGTGCTGCAAAGATAGGACTTTTTTTGAATCTCCAAATATAAATAGCAAAAAATTATCGCATGTCCCCCAGGGAACGTTACCTTATAGTCGGCGCTATGCAAAATAGTAGGATCATTCCCTTTGTTCATCTCCAGCTTCGCTTCATAATGATGTCGTTTGCACCCTTTTGAGATTTTTGACGCTGCCAAAATACACCTTTTTGAGATTTCTTGAAGGATTTTTATTGAAAACCTACGAAATTACGGAAATCTTTTAGTGCAAAACCTACGAAAATACGTAAATTTTTATGAAAAGTCCGAAAATACGTAAATCTTTTTATGGAAAAAGTCCGAAAATACGGAAATCTTTCCACTTTTTCATGGTAAAATGTGTTTTCAAAACGAAATGGAGCGTCTGCGAACGTAGGCGCTCCATTTACTAAAGAATGTTGTGTGTCTGCGAACGTAGGTGTTCCATCTGCTGTGAAATAATGTGCCTCTATGAACGGTGACGTTCCATTTCTTCCAGAATATTGTTCGTCTGCGAACGTTGACGCTCAATTTCTTGCAGAATATTGTTCATCTACGAACGTTGACGCTCAATTTCTTGCAGAATGTTGTTCATCTATGAACAGGGACGCTCCATTTCTAGCAGAATGTTGTTCGCCTACGAACACTGGTGCACCATTTCCTTCGGAAAGTTGTACATCTACGAACATCGACACACAATTTGCTACCAAGTTTTGTTCATCTGCGAACTTCGACGCACGATATGCTGAAGACTATTGTTCGCCTACGAACATCAGCGCAACATTTGCTGCAGAATATTGTACGCCTACGAAAGTTGGGGGACATACCTCGATTGGAAATGGGGAATTGTGCTTTCGGATTAGAGTTCATCATTGCTCGGAAAGCAGGTTACATTTTCGGATTTTTCGTCTATTATGTCATAGCGCACTCTGTCGCGCGTCACGATGCTTAATGCTGCAGGAGCAAGCACTCTGACGCCCGTCAGAGTGCTTGCTCCAATCACGGAAACACTCTGACGGCCGTCACGATGCTCTATGCTGTAGAGGCAAGTACTCTGTCGCCCGTCAGAGTACTCAATCCCGCAAAAGCAAGCATTCTGTCGCCCGTCATGATGCCCTATCCAGCCGAGGCATGACCAATCCTGGCCAAGAATGGTCATTCTTCGAATGAAGCAAGCACTCTGACGCGCGTCAGAGTATTCTCTCCAATCGCGGAAGCACTCTGACGGCCGTCACGATGCTCTATGCCGGAGAAGCAAGTACTGTGACGCGTGTCATAGTACTCTATACATTTGCGGAAACACTCTGTCGGCCGTCAGAGTACTTCCGCAAATCTGCTTGACAAGTTACGATATGGTGAAGAGTTTTTCTTCACCATTTTTTATCGCATTAGGTTATGTCGGTTATATCGGTTATATCGGTTTTTAAAACTTTTATAAAAAAAATAAAAAAATACTATTCCCCTATTTTTTATTTTTTTCATAAACTTACACTTTCCGATATAACCGATATAACCTAACCCATTTTTATTGCAAAAAAACACCCAAAATACATCATTTAACCCCATTTTCCGTTGAATACTCACCCATTTTTCGAAATTCCAATTAATCCATTCCTCTATTTATTTGAAAAAATACCGCCTATAATTTTGCGCAAACTTCATACTATATGAACGGAGTCATATAGATAGGAAGCAGAAGAGTTTCTTTATCCTTTTTCAAATCTTTTGTATAGATCAGATAACGTCTTTCGATGATGTGAGAAAACTTTTCGCAGAACGCATCAAGGGATTTGTGGGTATTGTAGCCAGAAGATTTTACCTCAATAGGATGAAGTTTGGCTCCGCGCGAAAGAAGGAAGTCAATCTCATAGTTGTGGGTTGCATCCTTTGGCCATGTGTAATAGAACAATTTATTCCCTGATGTCGCAAGCATCTGCGCCACCATATTTTCATAGACATAACCAAGATTGGTATTAAGTTTATCACTTAATAGTTTTTGATATATGACATTTTCCGTGTGGTCTTTATCCCAAAAGGCAAGAGTAACAAAAAGGCCTGTATCAGCGCAGAAAAGTTTGAATTTTGAAATGTCTTTTGTCAGCGACATGCCTACATTCGGGTCGTTTGAATGATATGCAAAGAGAGTTGTCTTGCTGTCTTCAAGATTTCTCATAAATTCTATCATCTTTTCTTCGTTCACATCTCCAAGCACGGTATACGGCTTATAACGGTTATTTGTTTGGCTCAACTGGGAGGGTATTTCCATAAAGAGTGTCTCCAAACGCCCAGTTGGATCAAGTTTTTGGAAATCGTCCTGATAAATCTTGATAATACCACGCTTAGCAAGATCGACCATACTCAAATTATTCGTTTCAAGATATGCGTTCACAGCCTGAGGCATTCCGCCTACCAGCATATATAACCTAAAGTCACGCATCTTTTCGCGGTGTGCCTTATCAAGTGGAAGCCTGTTCTCATAGAACGTATGGAGCAGAGGAACTGTAGCTTCATCCCCTAATGCCCAACGGAACTCCTCGTAATCCATTGGGTAGAGTGTGACGCGCTCCTCCTCACTGGGGAGAGTGATATTCTTCGTGTTCTTCTTGATGCTGATGAGTGAACCTGTCTCAATATAATCGTAACGACCATCATTGACCAGATACTTGATGGCCTGTCGGGCAAGGGGACAATTTTGCACCTCGTCAAAAATGATGACGGACTTGCGTTTTTTCAAGACGACATTATACAATGCTTGCAGTTGCAGAAAGATATAATCTTTGTTCATGAGATTGCTGAACAAAGATTTCACATCGTCGGATGCCTCATTAAAGTCTATGAGAATGTACGACTCGTACTCGTTCTTTGCAAACTGCTCAACTAGTGTTGATTTGCCAACACGTCGAGCACCTTCAATAAGGATGGCAGTCTTGCCATTCTGTACACGCTTCCATTCGAGGAGGCGGTCATACAATTTCCGCTTAAAAATTCGTTTCATAATGAGCAGATATATTGGTATTCGTGTGCAAAAATAGGCATTTTTTTTGACTTACGCAAATTTTTTTATGGAAAAAGTCCGAAAATACGGAAATTTTTTTATGGAAAAAGTCCGAAAATACGGAAATCTTTCCACTTTTTCATGTTAGAATCTTCAGACGACGCCCTAGCAATAATCTGTGTCAATCTGCGCCTGTGTGCCCAAACCCTCTACGGATTGCTCAGATTAACCAGATTCTCTGCTCGGCCAAGACCCTCTGATATATCGACCCAGAAGACACCTTTTTTGGTGGTACATTCGAATCCGTTTTGGGTGGCACATTCGAAACTGTTATGCCTGGCACATTTAAACCGCTGTCATCAAAAAAAGCAAGCCGACTGGATTGTGGCTTGCTTTTTTCATTCCTATGCTAACAGATTATGTTGCCTTTTCTATTGGGTAATGTTCTTTCTCGTATTCGATGACGATTTTCGCTATCAAATGGGCATTTGGTCTCGCCGCGATAATAGTAATCTCATCCTTGGTTGGTTGTGGCGCTTTGAACATTGTGTTATTAAGGTGCAAAATTGAAACTTTCAATAATCAATTTCTGTGTTTATATAAAAAATAATTATTCTCATTTGATTTTGTCACAAAAATATGTGCAAGTAATAATATTTTTATTACCTTTGCAACAAAAAGTGCCAAATGACTCTCCAAAAATGGATAAACGATAGGGCAGTTCATGGTTATCCCACATTTACCTTTGAAGATGTGAGAGAGGCAGGGATTTACTCTTCTGAGCAGATAATTAAGAACGAACTCATCAGGTTGTGTACAAACAAGACTATAGCCAATGTGTATCGTGGTTTCTATGTTATCGTTCCTGTTCACTATATCTTACGAGGTTCTGTGCCCGCAACCTATTACATTGATCAGTTGATGGCTTATCTTCGCAAGCCATACTATGTATGTATGCTCAGTGCAGCTGAACTGCTTGGTGCCGCTCACCAGCGTCCACAACATTTTTCTGTTATGACTACTTTGCCAAGGCGACAGAATGTATCGACTCGAAATATAACGATTAACTGGTTTTATCGAGATTCATTGCCAGAAGATGCCCTCATCATAAAGAATACTGAAACTGGAACTATTCGTATTTCCAATCCTCTCCTGACAGCAGCAGACCTGGTGCAGAATCAACAACATGTAGGTGGACTGTCTCGTGTCGCTACCATACTTGAAGAACTGACTGAACAAATTGACATCAATCGGCAGTTCCAACCACTTGTGCCTTTCATCAAGACGGTTACATGGCAACGACTGGGTTATCTCCTTGAAAATATCTTAGAAGATAACACTACCGCAAATCTGCTATATGAGCAACTACGTTCAGTTTCTTCCCGAATGATTTATAAGCCTTTAAGCACGTCGGCAGATGATAATCCCTCACAAAGGGACAGTCGATGGAAGATTAATGTCAATGTTCAAATAGAAACGGATGACTTATGATAAACAGAACAGCGATTCAACAGTGGAGCGAACACGCCCCATGGATTGATAATGCCCAGATTGAGCAGGACTTGATTATATGTCGTGCCTTAGTTGCCATTTTTGGGGATGAGTTTTTGGCATCGCAGCTGGCGTTTCGAGGAGGAACGGCCTTACATAAACTCTATCTTTCGCCCCAGCCGCGTTATAGTGAGGACATTGATTTGGTTCAGATTAATCCTGGACCTATCAAGCCAATTATGTTCCGTTTGGGAGAAGTTCTTGATTGGTTGCCGGATAGAGTAACCAAGCAGAAGCGTTATAATAATACAATGTTGTTCCGAATTGAGTCGGAAATTCCACCTACTGTCCAGATTCGACTAAAGGTTGAAATCAACTGTTTTGAGCATTTCAATGTTCTAGGTTTGACAAAATTCCCCTTCAGAGTGGAAAACTCTTGGTTTACAGGCGAAGCTGAACTGACCACTTATCATTTTGAGGAATTATTGGGAACAAAACTTCGTGCACTTTATCAAAGGAAGAAGGGTCGTGACCTCTTTGACCTACATATTGCTCTACAACGTAAGGAAGTTGATATTGATAAAGTCCTGCTTTGCTATAGGAAATATATGGAATTTGTTGTAGGCAAGGCTCCTTCTTATAAGCAGTTCGTCAACAATATGCAGGAAAAGATGGAAGATCCAGAGTTTACTGATGATATGCAATCCCTCTTACGTCCAGGCATTACTTTCGATGCAAGTGAAGCATATCCGCTCATCTATGAGACGTTTATAGATAAAATGGAGGGAAAAAGAGATTAAAAAAAACTCGAATATTGACACAGATACTTGCAGAGAATCCCTGCCTTTGTGCCCAATAAAAGGTCTTGTAAGGGTGGCACATTTGTTTCCGCTGCGGGTGGCACATTTGAAACCGTTATGCCTGGTACATTTCATTCCGCTACAGGTGGTACATTTGAAACCGTTTTGGGTGGTACAATTAAACCGCTGCCATCATAGTATTTTTTAATCTAAACCACTATAGCCCTACTCTGACAATTTAACCTCCTTCTCTGCATATTCTTCCACTAAAGGAGCGAGGGAACTGGAGCCGGTGGCTCCGATGAAGAGGATGTCGTCAGCGATGTCGCAGATGTAGCGATTGCGGGCGAATGCGGTGGCTTTGGATTGACGGAAGGAGGATGAGGTGCTGATGATGAGGAGACGGCCTTCATTGAGCAAAGGTAGAAGTTCGGGAGGAACATGGCGATACATGGAGCGAGCTAATACGAGGATGATTGGCTGCTGGCCCTTGACGAGGAATTTCCAAACGTCTTGCTCTTCCAACTCCTTTTTTATCAGTTCTTCGGGCTTACGACTGAGAGCTGTTCGCTGGTAAAGCTGTTTGTCAATCTTCTCGTCAAGTGTTCGGGTATCCCAATGTTCCATGCTGCACATCTGAGCATAGAACTGACGCTCAAGGGGATCCTTGATACCCATTAAAGAGCGGAGATGAGTCCAATTCAATTGGGTACGCGTTGCGTACCTTATTTCATCTTCTGTGAAAAGGTACGCACTGCGTACACAATGTTTCAATTTTTCATATCCCCAACCACGGCCATATCTTTCAGTGAGTCTGACTGATAGTTTTTTAAGAACCTGTTTCCCGTACTCGGCCCTTTGGTTATAAAAGACATCCTCTTTGATACGTTTACCCACATACCAGTTGGTCATGCAGATCTCGGTATTCAAATAGGTAGCAATTCTGTCCCGAACTCCGTCGATTATTTGGCATACGTCGCCATAAAGGATTTCCTCTTCTTGATTGTTTGTCTTCTCAATATCTTCTTGCATATAGATAAAACTCATTTTAGTGTCTTTATTCCTCATTCAGTTCGTCACCCATACGATACTTGATATCATAATTGATGATGAAGTCGAGTTCCTCTTCCGTGAAACCGTAATGTTGGGCTAAGACTTTGTCGATTTCGTCGATGATGGGTTTGGAGAGTTTTGGATAGTGGGCATATTTGTTGTTACTGATAGGCCGCAAAGATACACCTTTTTATCGAAATATGCAAATTGTTCGCAAATTAATTAAAAAATGATGATATTTTTTGGAGATGCCATCTATTATCCTTATCTTTGCATAGACAATAGCAAACAATGGGGATAGTTTAGCGCACTACGAATTATAAAAAATAATACAATAAGACCCGTCCGAAGAACGGACGGGCCTAAATGTTATTTCCCTTATACAAGTTCCTGGATTTCGTTCAGCAGTTCCTTGTATTGATCCCTTTCTTTTTCAAGCAATTTGTTTGTGAACTCAAGATCCTTGTTTTGCTCCACCAACTGTTGTATCTTTTCATCTTTTGAGAATAGATCAGCAATCATCTTTCTTTCGGATGGAGTTTCTACGTCTTTCAATCGCAAATAAAGATTCCAAATGCTTTGGAGATGTTTTTCCCATGGTCGCGCAAAATTACAATATTCATTCTGATCATCACGGAGAGCCATTCTTTGATTTGAAAATGAATTATAAGAGAATGTTTCTATTCTAAAGTAATCATCCAATCTATTGTCCAGAACTTCTCCTTTGAAGTTGATAAATTCAACTCGATACCAACTATACCAATTAGAAACTGCTAATTCGATACACTACTGTCCAACAAAAGTTGGGAAATAGACTTTGTAAATACTTAATATCCAAAAGAAAATAGATCGAAATTTCAACCGGAGGATTTGAAATTGTATTCAAATGACTATCTTTGCACCCGATTAGCAAAATGAAAGCAAAAGGGTAAAAAAGATGAACAAGGGCAGATATGTATTCCGCCAGATGTGCGATTTCCTTCCGACCGATAAAATCGAATGGATAATAGAGAAATATAACGGAGACCGTTATACCAAGACCTTCTCATGCTGGCAGCAATTGCTGGTAATGATACTGGCACAGCTGTGGCAGTGCAGAAGTCTGAGGGTACTTGTGAATGTATTGAATTCACAAAGGGGCAAACTCTATCAGATGGGTATAGGCAGAGGTGTATGCCGAAGTACGCTGGCTTGGGCAAACGAACACCGAGACTACCGCATCTTTGAGGAGATAGCCAACTTGATGATCAAAGATGCGAGAGCGGTGAGAGTAGGTCATTGCCAGGACATGTTCCTTGATGATAAGGTTGTCTATGCATTCGA
>JAEEGK010003176.1_pt1 | contig 41074 bp, 32 predicted proteins | sample 8958771 | NCBI WGS metagenome assembly JAEEGK01 (sample SAMN16246547, study PRJNA631951) | gut metagenome | biome: gut microbiome; feature: rumen; material: SC-attached | host: Bos | place: Iran: Karaj | collected 2018-10
TTCCGCAGTTTGTTAACTGCTGCGGTGCACTGATCCGCGAAGACTAAGGAGGGAGTATATAAATGGCTAATAATGCTAACAAGAAAATCATAGTTAAGAAGGATATGAACTTCTTCGCGGAGTTCACAGCTTCTGCAGCTAAGGCAGCCCGACTTCTTACTTACGCAATTCTTTTCGGTGCTGCTGTTGTGGGCGTTATCCTTATCTTTATCGTAATCGGTATCGTAAGGAATGCGGTTATCAGAAGTCAGATCGCTGACCTTGAAGCTAAGCTCGCAAGCCCTGAATATGCAAACCTCGAGACAGAGGCAGCTGCTCTTGCAGAGACATTGAAGAATAAGAACAATTACTTCTATGCACTCAGCCAGATGAGAAAGACAGTTGATGAGACACCGGCAGTTCCCATGGAGCTTCCTGATGTCATCGAGAATGATATTCCGAGCGATTCGTACCTCATTCAGTACGACATCACAGGCACAAGCCTTTTGATGGAAGGTTATTCTTTCTCATACTACAGCCCTGTTGATATGGTCAACATGCTCAATGAGTCCGATGTATTCAAGGCTAAGCCTATAATCACGATCTCAAGAGTATCTGCTACAGATATCGGCACAGCTGAAGAGTTCTTCCCTGAGGACAATGTAGTTAATGGTATTAACAACTACTATAACTTCCAGATCGCAGGCACACTCGTAAGCGACGTATTCGTAACTATCGAGAGATTCGCTACAGCTGATACAGTATCCAGCATCGGCGGTATCCAGATCGACAAGTATGATGTAGGCACTACATTTACTTATACCGATATCGGCACATATGAAGCAGGCGGCGTATCGTACACACTCTCTTCCGTCACAGTCAACGGTGTTGCTATTGACGACGAGAGCCTCAGCAATATCCTTGCAGCTGGAGCAATCTCCGGTGTTGCTAACGAGAATGTTGATATTGCTCTGTACTATACTCCGGTTGAAGAAGCTGGCTCAGATGCCGCAGCAGAAGCTCAGTAATTAGGAGGAATATATATAATGGGTAATTTATCTACACGTGAGAAGGCATTCATTTATGTAATCCTTCTGTTATTGATCATCGTTGCTGGTTATTTCCTTGGAATCAGGAACCTCAACAATCAGTACAATGAGTACAAGACACAGCTTGAACAGCTTACTGCAAGGAAGGACTACCTTGATAAGCTTAAGCTGGACATCGATGCTACTGCAGACGAGATCAAGGAGCTCGACGGACTCATCGAAGATAAGGAGCTCTCCTTCATCGATAAGCTTGATTCAGAGTGCATTGAGCAATATGTCATGAAGACACTCGAAGAAAGCGGCATGCCTTATATGTCTTCGATCACATGTGAGGACATCGCATGTGCTCCCGTTAACTATCCTGACGGATCTGCTGCACCCGACAGCCTCCAGTGTCTCAGAGTAACGATCAAGTATTCTACGACCGACGGTTACATCACACCTCAGTACAATCTGACACCTGATTTTACCGGTGATGATGCAGGTGCGATCATTACAGCACTTTACATTCAGCAGGATGAGAGCTTTGCAGGTCCCATGGTAGGTTATGATGAATTCATAGCAGCTCTTAAGAAGATCGCAGAGGAGAATCCTGATTGCATCAAGATCTATGAAGTAAATGTAATTCAGAATGCAGGCTTCCTCGATCTGAACGCAAGCATCGATTTCTACGGCACAAATCTTGCTAACCGTGTATCCACTGATGACAGAACAGATGCTTACACATTCTGGCAGGGTGACAAGAACGTTGATACAGCAGGCGGCTTCATTGGCTTCCCTTACATCGTTACTGATACTAACAGCCTCTGGTATGGTATCGAGAACCCTGATGAGGATTGCAAGATGTTCATCGACAGACCGTTCGCAGCTTACTGGGCTAACGCAGCTTATGTCCTGAAGATCGGCGCGGCTGACGGAGATCTCTCTGTAATCACAGGCATCACACCCGGCTCTGCAGCTGCATCCGGCGTATCAGGTGCCCAGGGCGGCGAAGCTGAAGGCGGCGAAGGCGAAGAGCTGGAAGCTGTAGGCGAGTAATTTTGACCACAAAAAATAAATTGTGGCGGAATTTTGAAAAAATTTGAAAAAAGTATTGCATTCTGCAAAATAGGTGTTATACTTCAAGTACAAACTCAAATTTATCCTGTAGGAGGAAATTGAAATGAAGAAGATTCAGAAGTCAAAGAAGGGTTTCACACTCGTAGAGATGGTTCTCGTTATTGCTATCATCGTTATCCTTGCAGCAGTTCTGCTCCTCGGTATCGGTACATACCTCAACGCAGCTAACGCAGCAGCATCTTCGATCACATCACACAACGAGTCCACAAACGCAGTTGTTAACGTTATCAAGAGCAAGGTTAACGTTTAATCTTAAACGACAACTAATCAGAAGGGCGGGGGATTTATTCCCCCGCTTTTTTAGTTTCCAGATGTGACCAATGGCTTAATATTTTTTTAACAAATTGTTAATTTAATCTTGAAAGTTACGAAAATCCAAGTATAATTAGACTTAAGAAGTTAAGGTCATTATCTGTAAGGAGATTATTATGAAGCAGATATCAAAGAGCAAAAGAGGTTTTACTCTTACAGAGATAGTTCTGGTTGTTGCAATTATCCTTATCCTGGCAAGTTCATTTGCCATTGGTATTTCAGAGTATCTCAACACCAGCGAGAAGGCTTCTGAGCAGGTTGATGCTTCTGTTGAAGCACTTTCTGAGAATATTTCCGTTAAGGAAGAGAAGCTTGCAGGCTACGGATTCTAATACAGGAGCGATAGGTTTATGAAGAGACAGTTTAAGATCAAAAAGAACAAGGGATTCACTCTCTTAGAGACTATACTTTCTGTAGCGATCATGGTAATCATCTCCACGATGCTTCTTAATGGTTTTGCAGCTACGATGGGTTATTCTTACCACACATCGGTTTATACAAAGTCAGCTGCAGCCAATTATTCTGCAAGCATGAACACTCTTTCAGCTCTGCACAATGCCAATGCTCCGTATGAAGCAGACGGTAAGACAATGAAGCAGAATAATTACTACTATGCAGGTTCAGTTGCATTGGGCAAGGGCGTATACAGCCCCGATGGATCTACCTATGCCAATTACACATCCGGTGTAACTATCTCATTCGAGTCTAAGTCCGGTGTTACAACAAATGCAGCAGGTTCGTCAGTTCTTAACGACCTCAACGCTGTTGAATTTGCTTACAAGGAAGTTCCTTCGGATCTTGAAGTAGGCGGTATTATCGAGAATGCATCAGTTGCTGCAAACAGACGTACATTCTTCTACTATCCGACATACAACTATGATCCTACTAAGATCGATTCAGCTTCAGACCCGATGAACGACGCATATCTCGGTCACGTTAACATCTACCTCATCAACAAGGGTACCAATGCAGGTAAGTATTGCTGGGGCTATCTGACAGATAATACAGATGCTACGACATTCGTAGCAGTCGGAACACCGTTCGCAATGGGTTAATAAAAAGGCATAAGTTCAGAAGCGGAGGATAAAAATGAGACGCATATATAAAAACAGACGCGGATTTACACTCGTCGAGATGATGCTTTCACTCGCGATCATTGCGATTATATTCGGACTTACAACAGCCCTTATGGTAAGCATCAGCGATTCCTTTACAATGACATACAACCTGAATGATGCTTCCGATTATGCAGTTCTGTATGGTTATGGTATCGAGAATTCAGTAATTGCACAGGTAAGCCAGAAGAAGACTTCTACCTGGATAGTAGGTGATTATTCTGCAGAAGGTGTTTCTGAGAAGTCCATCCTTATGTGCAACGGTGAACCGGTATTCCTGCCTCATCAGATGAAGACAAAGGAGAACGGAACAGGTAACGTTGTTGATAAGTGGATCATTAAGATGTACTTCAAGGTAGAAGGATCAATGGTCTCCTATGTAGTTCTTGTTTACGACAATTACTGCAACCCTACAAAGCCGTTGATGTATAAGTATGAAGGCAGCTTCTGGCTCCCTCATTCAACAGCTGATATCAAGGTTGACACAGGAAGTGCTACAGATTCTCTGGCACCCGGATACTATGCAAAGCTGATCTACAAAGCCGGATCCTGATAACAAAACAGACCACAGGCCCTGCCGACCGGCAGGGCTTTTTTATTGCAATTGAACTGTGATAGAATATGACAAAAATTCAAGGGGACAAAGAATGAAGATCAAAGTCGGTCTCGATATCGGAGGAAGCACGACCAAGATAGTCGGGATAAATGACGGCAAGCTCGTTGCCAAGGCGATAGTCAAGGCCGCAGATCCCGTGGCATCAGCTTACGGTGCGGTCGGCAAGCTCGTCAATGACAACAACCTGAAGATAGAAGACATCGAGCAGATCAATATGACCGGCGTCGGCGCTTCATTCCCGACAGCTCCCATACTCGGCATCAAGACAGTAAGCGTCAAGGAATTCATGGCAACAGGTCTCGGCGGACTTTACCTGTCGGGTCTGGAGAAGGCCGTGGTAGTCAGCATGGGTACGGGTACTGCATATCTGTATGCCAATAAGGACGAGGTCACTCACATAATCGGATCCGGAGTAGGCGGAGGAACGCTCATCGGCCTGTGCAATTCTGCAGTAGGCGTAGCAGATCCCGTGAGGCTCTCAGAACTTGCCGAGACGGGTGACCCCAATAATCTTGATCTTACGATTGGTGATATCACAAAAGATGCGATCCCGGGACTTCCGATGAATGCCACGGCGGCTAACTTCGGTAAGGCTCTGGATGCCGTTAAGAAAGAAGACGTATCCGCAGGCGTATTCAACCTTGTTTACCAGTCGATCGGCACGATGTCCGTTCTGGCTTCAAGATGCTGCGGAGTAAACGATATCGTATATACGGGTCAGCTGACCTCGTTCAAGCAGTGCAGGGACTACCTGATGCCGTTCAAGGATCTCTATAACGCCAACTTCATAATCCCTGAAGATGCGGTGTTTGCAACGGCGATCGGCAGCTGTCTTGCCGGGGAGTGACGGCGGTGGCAGATAAGCAAAAGCAGAGGGCGTATGAGCTCGACTTCCTGCGCGGATTCGCGCTGATCATGATGATCTTCATGCATTCCGCATGGGATATACGCTACGAGTACGGCGTGGATACTTTTGGGTTCCTTGAAGCAGACTGGTTCTGGGCAATAGTCCATCCGTTCTTCATCGTCATATTCGTCGGAGTATCGGGAATCTGCTGCACATTCTCCAAGAATAACCTGTTCAGGGGGCTCAAGCTCCTGGGTGTTGCCGCAGGTCTGGCACTTGCGACCTGGCTTATCACGACATATCTGAAGATATACTGCCTCATCATATTCAACGTACTTGCCATGCTTGCAGTGAGCATTCTTCTGTATTCGCTCATCGAGAAGCTGGAAAAGACGGCTAAGGCTGACCCCAAGCTGGTCAATGCCCTTATCGGTATGGCAGGAGCGTTTTTTGCAGCCCTCGGAAGCAAACTTGAATGGCTGGACTATTCGACGGACAACCTCATATTCCTGCCGGTAGGCTTTAAGATGAATTCCATGCCGTACATGGCAGACTATATGCCGCTCCTTCCGTGGCTCGGAGTATTCCTCATAGGATGCCTCATAGGAAGGGTATGCTACGCCGAGCGCAGATCGCTTCTTCCTGCCAAGAACAAGACGGCAAAGGCCATCACGGCTCCCGTAGAATTCGTCGGCAGACACTCACTTATCATCTATCTGGTACATCAGCCGATCGTATACGGGATCATGTATCTGATCTTCATGCTCATCAGGCGCGGATAAATGAGAATCAGGAACAAGGGCAAAAGGAAGATACTGCGCAAAGTCTTGCTGGTCATATTACTGATCGGTCTTCTGGCGGCATTCTGGTTCCTGCCCAATCTGATGACCCGCCGCGCAGGCGACATCTATTCGGCTTACATCTTCCCGATAATCGCAGCTCCCGCCAATGCGGTCAACACCATCTTCCACTTCTCGATGACCGAGAACCTGGTCGTGCTGGGCTCGCTCTTCCTTGTGGGACTCGTGATATACTTCGTGGTCATGCTTTTCGTGAGGGGCGCAAAGGGAAGGCTCGGGTCCTTCCTGTACAAGTCTCTTACGGTCGTATTGACGGTGATGGTCGTCGTGACGGGCGTGTTCCAGCTGATGCACGGGCTTAACTACAGGCGTTCGACTGTGGTGATGCTGCTTGGGCTTGACGGGGAGGAGCATGATTTCGATGATTATGCGGCAACGCTCGAGTGGGCGTATAACGGCATGGTCAAGGCAAGAGCGGATATGGGGGAAGACTTTGAGGGCGTCGCGCACCCGAAAGAGAGCTTCGAGTCGAACGTTACTTACGCCAACATCCTCATAGATACCGTCTGCGACAAATACGACATCCCCGTAAGCAGTAATTTCGTCAGGGCAAAGCCCGTATCCCTCAGCCGCTACTGGACATACACGGGTATCGTCGGCGTTTATGATCCGTTCCTCGGCGAAGCGAACATCAACACCGACTATATGGATCCGACGACATTCCCCATTACGATATGCCATGAGATACTGCACGCCAAGGGGTTCGCGAGCGAGACCGACTGCAATACCCTGGCGGCTATCTGCTGCCTGTCCGCGACTCGTGCAGACTTCAGATATGCCGGTTACTTTACGATCTTCTGGAGCCTTCTGGGAGTTACGAGCGAATATGCCGTCGCGGAAGGCAAGACACTGCCCGATTATCTCTGGGACGAGGACATCTTCCCGGTCTACCGCGACATGAATGCCAGCAATATGTACTGGGAAGGCATCTCGGAGGAAGTTAAGTATTTTGAGAAGATGTTCGGATTCGACCCGGACAAGGCGGGTTCTGACATGAATAATGCTTTCCTCGAGGCGAACGGCCAGGAGGGCGGCACGGAGACGTACACCGTCCCCGATAATGTCTATGTTGATTTCTATACCGCCTATGTGGAGTAACGGCGATGCTTGAAGTAAAGCTCAAAGGCCACGATAAGTATTACTGCGTATCTGATGTGGTCCGCCTGTTTTACGACGGACTTTGTGAGGACAGGGAACGCTGCTCAGTAACGGCGGAATCCGGACCGGATATGGTAATCACCTGTGAACTGGAGCCCGGCGGAAGGTCTGTCACATATTGCGACGATAAGGCATATGTGCCTGAGGGAGAGCCGCTGGAAGCCGGAAGAGAGATAAGAAGGTCGCTGTATCTCGCGCTCTGCGATATCTCAGGAAGGACGATGCCATGGGGCTGCCTCACGGGTATCAGGCCCACGCTCGTGGCTTATGAGGAGAAGACCCCGGACAGACTGATCGAGAGATATTATGTGAGCCCTGATAAGGCCATGCTTGCCTGCAGGACTGCAGAAGAAGAACTCCGCCTGACGGAGCTCATACCTGAAGAAGACCTGAACATCTATATCGGGATCCCTTTCTGCCCGACGAGATGCTCGTACTGTTCGTTCATATCGCAGGACATATCGCACCACATGAACCGCCTGACATCTTATGAGGATGCGCTGGAATCAGAGATAAGGCTCCTGGCGCCGAGGATTGGAAGAAGGGTCAGCTCTGTCTATGTCGGAGGCGGCACGCCTACGGTGCTTCCGGAAGCGGAATTCAGGTCGCTCCTTGACTGCATGTATTCCGAGATCGCCATAGACGGGAACTGCGAAGTGACGATCGAGGCGGGGCGTCCGGACACGATCACGGAAGACAAGCTCCTGGCGATGCGCGAACACGGTATCACGAGGATCTGCATCAATCCGCAGACGATGAACTCGGATACCCTGGCCAGGCTTAACAGGAAGCATACCGCCGAAGATATCGTGCGCATATATGAGATGGCGAAGGCCATGGGGTTCGATTCGATCAATATGGATCTTATCGCGGGCCTTCCCTATGAGACTGCCGAAGACTTCACGAAGTCGCTCGGCAGTGTTATAGAGCTTGATCCTGCAAACATCACCATACATACGCTCTACAAGAAGCGCAGGGCGGAGCTGTCGAAGGAGACGGTGCTGGACAGGACCGAGTCCAGGGGAAGCCTTGCCGATGCCGTGAAGGGCGGCTATGAGATGCTCTATGAAGCCGGATATCATCCGTATTACATGTACCGCCAGAAAGATACCGGCCACGGCCTGGAGAACACCGGCTTTGCCAAGGGGGACACGGGCTGCATCTATAATGTGGCGATGATGACGGACATGAGGGATGTCTTATCCTTCGGTGCGGGTTCATCGAGCAAGAGATGCTTCAGGCAGGAAGGCGAAGAGTACAAGAGGAGAGTGGAGCGCTGCTTCACCACCAAGAACGCCATAGAGTACATCAGGGACTATGCGAAGGCTGCAGAGAGGAAAGCAGAGTTCTTCGGCTTATAAGTTATTGCTTTCACCCCTCAAAACTTGCGCATATCAATTTGCAAGAAATATACCATAACTTAATATATCCGGTTCCGGCCTTGTAGTATCATTGGAATTCCCGTAAACGCGCTATATGCAAAGGAAGATCTGATGAGCAGGAGAAGAACAGTAGTAATAGACGAGAAGACACCGCTGCTTATACTGGCGGGGCCTATGTTCCTCGAGCTCTTCCTGAATACCATGCTCAACAACGTGGACATGCTTATGCTGAGCCACTACGACGAGTATGCGGTGGGCGCGGTCGGCAATGCCAACAACATCATGTTCATGATGAACATCCTGTTCAACGTAATAGCAACAGCAACGAGCGTTGTCGTCGCTCAGTATCTTGGCGCCAAGCAGTTCGGCAAGATGAACATGATCTACTCGCTTGCGGTAGTGGTCAACCTCGCCGTGGGTATCGTCTTAAGCGGTGCTTTCTGTGCAGCCAATCCGCTCATCATGGATCTTCTCAACGTCTCAGCCGAGATGCGTCCCCACGCGATGATCTACATCTACATCGTCGGAGGCTGCGGGTTCCTCACGGCCGTGTTCAACGTAATGCTCCAGATCTTAAGGTGCAACGGCCACACGAGGGTCGGCATGGTAGTCACGCTGGTCATCAACATAATCAATATCGGAGGCAACTACCTGTTCTTATACGGACCGTTGTCGTTCCTTAAGCTCGGCGTCGCAGGCGTTGCCATAGCAACCGTCGGTGCCAGGGCCATCGCCGTGGCGGCAGTGTTCGCATTCTTCTTCAGGAAGAAGATAGGCAAGATCTCACTCATGTATCTCAATCCTTTCCCCAAAAAGCTCCTCGCGAAAATGGTCAAGATCGGCCTTCCTTCCGGAGGCGAGAACCTTACCTACAACCTCTACCAGACGACCATGCTCTCTTTTGTAAATGCCATGGGCAACGAATCTGTCCTCGCGAGGTCTTACTGCAACACACTTATCTCGTTCGCGATGATATTCTCGAATGCTTCTGCGATGTCCACGCAGATCATCACGGGACATCTGGTAGGTGCCGGCAAATCTGAGCAGGCGTATAAGAGGGTGTTCAAGACTCTCCTGACATCCATGCCGATAACGATAGCTCTGGCGGGCATCAATGCCCTCATCTGCGGATATACGCTGCAGTTCTTCACGGAGAATGCAGAGATAATCGCATTGGGGCAGATGATAATGATAGTGGATATTTTCGTGGAGATAGGACGCTGCCTCAACATGACGTTTGTCTGCAGTCTGAAGGCCGCCGGTGCGTATGTATTCCCGCTCATAATGGGACTGCTGTGCAACTGGGGCCTTGGTCTGACGACCGGGTATATGGTCGGCGTGGTGATGGGGATAGGCGTTGCCGGGATCTATGCCGGTACTGCGACTGACGAGTGCGTAAGAGGCCTTATCGTGATGTATTACTGGTACAAGAAGCGATGGATGGGCAAGTCCGTCGTGGACAAAAATGATGAATCTGAGTACGAGTAAGCAGTCTGTATACGGGCTGCTTAATTCATAATTAATATTTATATTATTCACAATAAGTTACGGAGATATAAAACCCTTTCATAATCGACCATGCTACAATTACGGTAAATAACTATGTTGGGAAGGGCTTTGTATGAGAACTGCACTATCAGTAGTCTTTGGAATATTGATCATTGCGCTTCTCGTTTGCATGGTCTTTTCCAGACGTTCGAAGAAGCCCATAGGCAGTAACGTTGCTTTTGTCATGGCAGGTCTTGCCGTTCCGGTCCTCGGTAATCTCATTATCATCGCATCTACAGAGAAGATGCTGTCTGTCATCGGATACTATATCTATTTCATCGGAATGGATATAGCCGTGTATTCGATCTGGCGTTTCACATTCGCTTACTGCAATCTTAAGAAACCGAAGAAATCCTTAAGATTGCTGCTTTATGTGCTCTTTGGCGTTGATATTATCCAGTATATCCTGAATCCTTTCTTCAGCTTCACGTTCATAGTGGATAAGATCATGGTCGAAGGCGAAGCATATGTCAGATTGATCCCGCGCATCGGACAGACATATCACAGAGTTATCTGCTACGGTATGATCGCGAGTATAATTATCATATTCATCTATAAGATCGTTAATGCATCGAAGGTATACAGGTCGAGATATAACGTTATCTTATTCTCGATATTGGTCATGGCCGTTGTGGAATCGCATTACATTTTCTCCAGACAGCCTATCGATATGTCGATGATCGGTTTTGCGATATTCGGATTCCTCGTGTATTTCTTCGCGCTTCACTACAAGTCGATGAAGGTACTGGACAGAATGCTCGGCAGCATGGCTTCCGATATGCCTGATGCGCTGTTCTTCTTCGATAACAGCGGTAAATGCATTTGGCTGAACGATCCCGGCAAGCGACTCATAGGAATAAACAATGATAACTATGATGAGGTCAAGGCTAACCTGAGATTCCTGTTCGACGATATCGACCTTGAGAACAGCGGATGGGCCAAGAGATTCTTGATCGGAGAAGGCGAAGAGACACAGTATATGTATCTTGCTATGAGATCAGCCGTTGATGAGCAGGGCAAGATAACAGGCACATACTTAAGCGTGCGTGACATTACGGATGAGCAGAACGAGCTCAGACGCGAGATGTACAACGCCACTCACGATTCCCTGACGGGTCTGTACACTGCAGAGTATCTCTACGAGAAGATCGACCAGAGGCTTAACACTGACAGGAAGACCACCTATATGGTTGCTTTCTTTGAGGTGGCAAACTTCAAGATGATCAACGATGTATTCGGAAGGGAATTCGGAAAACTCGTAATCACGCAGATCGCCCAGTCCCTGAAGAAGTATTCAAGTGCGAACACCTTATACGGAAGGCTCTCCACCGATTCCTTCGGCATGCTGATGGTCAAGGAGCTGTTTAATGAGGAAAGGATCGAGAAGGTGCTCGAGAACTTCGTCGTCAAAGACGATAGTATGGAGCATCACATCGTTGTTCACCTCGGTATCTGCGAGATACTTCCGGAAGATGATATCGACGTACCGCTGTTCTTCGACAGCGCCAGACTTGCTGCCTCGATGATCAGGAGTAATTATCAGAAGCAGATAATGTATTACGATGACGATCTCAGGAGCGAGATCATCCATAACCAGCTTATCTCCAACCAGGTCAAGGATGCCATCGAGACAAGGCAGATAAGACCTTATCTCCAGCCGATCGTCGATTCGCAGGGCCTGCTCGCCGGCGCCGAAGCGCTCGTAAGATGGATCCATCCTGAGGAAGGCTTAATGAATCCCGGACAGTTTATTCCCGTGTTTGAGCGTAACGGACTGATCGCAGATGTCGACAAGCATATGTGGAGATGTGCGTGCGAGATACTTGCCGACTGGAAGGAAAAGGGCATTAAGTGCTTTATCTCCATCAACATATCTCCGAATGATTTTATAAGTCTCGATGTACTGACGGAACTCAGATTCCTTGTCGAAGAATTCGACATCGATCCCGTCAGGCTCAGGATAGAGATAACCGAGACTACTATGGTGTCTGATACGATCGACATGATAAAGATCATCGAAGAGCTCCGTGAATACGGATTCATCGTGGAGATGGACGATTTCGGAAGCGGCTATTCATCGCTCAACCTGCTTAAGGATATCAACCTTGACGTTATCAAGATCGACATGCAGTTCCTGAAGGATTCCGAGCGTAACCTGAAGTCCAGCCTGATCATCAAGAACATCATCAATATGTCCGAAGATCTCGGCATCGATACGCTGACGGAAGGCGTCGAGACGGCAAAGCAGTATGAGATGCTCTACGACATGGGCTGCCAGCTCTATCAGGGATATTATTTCTCGAAGCCTCTGCCGAGAGAAGAATTCGAAGCTCAGTGGCTCGACTGATAAGCAATTCCTATTCCTGCCAACGAGAAACAGCCTTTTGCAACCAGTTCCGCAGGGGCATAGCGCCGAGGACCTGTTCGTATGCTGCAAAAGACTGTTTTGAGTTTTGGTCGAGGTGACAGGATTCGAACCTGCGACCCCATGCTCCCAAAGCACGTACGCTACCAACTGCGCTACACCTCGATTTGCATGAGTGATTATATCACATTAAGTTTATGCCGTAAAAAAGGACCGGCCCTCACGGACCGGTCCCCTGAATCTGCTCTTAGTTGTGATTATTTGATGATCTGGAGCTTATCAGCAAGACCGAAGATCGTGAAGAATTCCTTCTGAACTGCTGCTACGATGCCGAGGATCGCAACTACGAGGAGTGCAACAGGAACAAGACCTGCGAGGATCCAGCCGACAACGGGGATCAAAGCAAGGATACCTGCGATAACGCCGGAAGCAACGCCTGCGATCGAGAGCAGGATGCCGCAGTTAACGTGATTCTTTACGAATGCCGAATCTTTCTCAGGTGAAGCGAGAAGTCCGATGAGCCAGAGAGGGCAGACATAGCAGAGAGCCGCATAGATTACTGCGTTACCCTGGAGCTCAGCCTCAGTAGCCATTCTCTTCCCGTTGTTGGGTGCTGTATTATTTTCCATAACATTTTCCTCCGATAACAAGATACTGATATAATAGCATAATTATAATTGAGGAGTGATGGGGTAATTGATAAAAGTAAACGCCTATAAACACGGCGACCTTGTAACATATGCACTAGGCGCCACGGTGGTCATGGAATATCTCAACCACGCGGTCTCCGAGGTCGAAGCCGTGATCGTTCATCCGGGGTTCAGATCGGAAGAGACAAGGGCAAAGATCGATGCGATCTGTGCGGCCAGCAGCATCCCCGTGTCAGTCGAAGAGAAGCCCTTCAACATCCTCTCCAAGAAGGAGAACTGCTTTGTCATCGCAGTGATCCGCAAGACTCAGACAAAGATCGAGCCCGGCAACCACATGGTCCTCGTGAATCCCTCCAATGCAGGCAATCTCGGGACCATCACCAGGAGCTGTCTCGGGTTCGGCGTAAGGGACATCGCGATAGTCCCGCCGGCAGTGGATCACTACGATCCGAAGGTCATAAGGGCATCCATGGGTGCGGCGGCTTCCGTGAGGACGGAGGTTTTCGGAAGCTTTGAAGAGTACAGCGAGAGGTTCCCGGACAACCGCCTGTACCCGTTCATGCTGGACGGAAGCGTCAGGTTGCAGGAGACCAAGATAGAGGCGCCGTTCTCGCTCATAATGGGCAACGAGGCGACCGGACTTCCCGCGGAATTCTCCCGTATCGGCACTCCCGTGAGGATCGAACACAGCGGTGCGATCGACAGTCTCAACATCACGATAGCAGCCAGCATAGGCCTTTATGAAGCGGCAAAAGGCTCCGGCATAAATTAACTATTGCGATAACAGGCCAATCATGATAAAATTCTTCGTGCTATTTGAAAGACTAACGATGGAGGTGAAAGATAATGCCTAATATCAAATCAGCTATCAAGCGTGTAACCGTTTCTGAGAAGAAGGCAGCTGCCAACAAGAGCAAGAAGAGCGCAATCCGCACTACTATCAAGAAGGCAAAGGCTTCCGTCGCAGAAGGCGAGAACGTTCAGGATACAGTAAGAGCTACACAGAAGGCTATCGATCAGGCTGCTGCTAAGGGTCACATGACAAAGCAGGCTGCTTCAAGAGCTAAGTCCAAGCTCGCTAAGGCTGCTAACGCTGCTAAGTAATCCCGGATAATAATCCAACAGATAATAGCCGTTCCTTCGGGAGCGGCTTTTGTTTTGTCAGAGCTGAAGCGGGGGGAGCTCCCACTCGTGTGCACTGTCCATGCCCGCCAGTTCCCAGTAAACGGAAGCGGCGCGCATATCAAGCTCGTGCATGCGGGCAAGCGCGGGATCGGAAGAACAGAGCTCGAGCGCATCGGACGGATTCATCACGATGGGGATCCCGGCGCACTTGCGCATTATCTTGAGACAGTAGCGACCTTCACGGTTGAACCCCAATACTCTCACATAAGAAGGGGATACGAGATCTCTTATATCCTGCTCCGTCTGGCCGGTAACGCAGGACGTCAGCGCGCGGATCATGCGTGTCATCGTATATCTCCTGGTCGCCATCACCTTCTCGAAAATCTTCCCGTCATGATCTTCAACGGGCAGGACACCCGGCCTTACGTCTTCGCCTTTGTTCCTGAGATAGCCTGCGAGGCTGTCTCCCATATAAGCGTACCTGTCGGGATCAGCATCTGATATCACGCGGCCCAGTGCAGACCTTAGGTAGCTTCCGTAATCGATATATGAGAATTCCTTGCCCTGATATGCGAGCATGACCGCAAGCGAGGCGTCGGGCATAAGTCCCATGAGGGATGAGGCGACCTGAGACTGCCTGTATTCGGGAGCGCAGGAGCTGATCAGTCTGCTGCGGATCGCAGATGCGCTGGGCATGGCAGAAGAAGTATCATCCGAAGAATATCCTGAGCCTGCACGCTCGATCATGATGATATTGATCCGTCCCTTCTTATCGAGCTTCCCCAAAGCTGCAAGATACTCGAGGGCGAGGATGGAGTTAGGACCGGATACGGCTTCTCCTGCTTCGGGGCCTGCGACCGCACCGATCGCACGGGCACGCGCGGCAGGGTAGGACAGCCCTTCGTCAAGGGCTTCCTTCAAGGCCTTACGGTAATCGTCTGATGCTTCGAAGTCAGTGGCAGCCAGCTTACTCAGCAGTTCGGGATCGCCGGAATCTATGCCAAAGGCGATATCCGTGACCACGCCCGTATTGATGAGCTCTGACACTCCGCCGTAAGCGAACCTCGAAGAAGGCGCACAGGAGAAAGTAAAGGGAAGCTGCAGCACGAGATCGGCTCCGCAGGACAGATCCTGGCGCGCCCTTATCTGAGGCGGCAGCAGCGAAGGCAGTCCGCGCTGGGTAAAAGGACCCGTAATGACCGGCATGACGATGGCGCGGGGATCTGCAACGATCCGGCGTGCCTGCTGTATCAGATATTCATGGCCGCTGTGGAACGGGTTATATTCCGCAATTATTCCGATTACTCGCATTGTCCGGAGCCTTTCTATTGGTATAATCCATAGAAGATTATATTTCATTTGGCGGAGATAATGCAATGAAACGCCTTACGGGCAAACAACTCACGATCATAGGCGTATCGCTCGCCGTCGTCCTGCTCATAGGAGGCGGATACCTCTTCTATGCAAAGGTATTCGGCAATGCAGCGAAGATCAAGCTCTACGAGACTGCCGTGCCAGGATACGAATGGCAGGACATTGCAGCCGACAACAACATCGTCAGCGACTATCTCTGGAGCCGCACCAAGAAGCTGATGATTCCTGACGGTAGCGTCCTGATCCCGAGCTCATACATGATCGAGGGAAGACTGGTCACGCAGGAAGCCGAGGTATCGGAGATCTACGATCTGTCTGACCAGGCCCTGCTCCTCAAGTGCTATGTCCGCTCCGGCGACCGCCTGGCTGCGGCCTCGCTCAAGAACGAAGTCATCAAGCAGTTCAAGACCTACACGGGTCTCTATCTGAGCACGGTGGGCGCGGATGTGGATTACTCCGTCATATCGGACAATGTCGAATGGCTCGACGCCTTTCTCGAGTACTATTCGCTCTACGGCACGGCCGACGACTACGAGGAGATAAAGCAGCTTACTGACGCTCTCTTCGACGATAACGGCGAACTTATCCCGGAATCTCTTACCATCGCGAAATACGTCGACACCATGTATGTCAGCACGGACGATCACGGAGACGGTGAGGGGGAGGACTCCAGCCTCGAGCAGATCTACGGGGCATTCGTGGGAGAGGAGTTCCAGGAGCAGGTAGACAGGGATGACCCCGAGACCGAGGTCATAGGAGTCAAGATATCCGACATCGACCTCAAGCTCATATATAACCTTGAGCAGAACGGCCTGATCGCCGGAGGGAGCTACGACAAGGCGCTCGCGACGGTAAAGGATTCCTTGTGCGGCGGAGGCATTCCCTACTATGCATATGCGTACCAGAACACCGATTCGGGCATCAACTACATATATTCCGGCACTGAGAATGCGGCGATATCCATGACCGAGACGATCAAGACGATGAAGAACCTCGCTGAGATGAATGAACTCGATGCGGCTTCGTATAACGAGCTCAGGAATCTCATCATGAACACCGGCTTCATCTATATGTACTACTACATAACGACCGGCAACTACAGTGAGAACATTGCATACGATGCCTATGTGGATGCGATGCAGATCGCGTTCCTCAAAGGCGATACCGATCTGTACGGCACGATCTGCAACAGGATAGGCATGCGCATCGCCACCAAGTCGACGAGTTCTGCCCTGTACATGGTCTTTCGTGAAGAAGACGGAAGATATGTGTTCTATGCGTCTGATAATTTGGGCGTAAGACTTGCCGTAGGTTAATTGAAAACCTACCCTGCTAAGAGTATACTTGCATACGGTTAATTCTAATAAAAATATATATAAGGAGAGTAACTATGGCATTTATTGATGACATCATGGCCAGAGCAAAAGCTGACAAGAAGACTATCGTTCTTCCCGAGTCCATGGACAAGAGAACATTTGAGGCTGCCGAGAAGATCATTAAGGCAGACATGGCGAACATCATCATCATCGGTACACCCGAAGAGATCGCCAAGAATTCCGAAGGTTTTGATATTACGGGCGCTACGATCGTAGACCCGTTCAACGATCCCAACAAGCAGAAGTATATCGACAAGTTCATCGAGCTCCGCGGCGTAGACACAATGGTAGCTGCAGCAAAGAAGAAGGCTGAGAAGAAGGGTCTGTCCGAAGAAGAGACTCAGGCTGAGATCGAGAAGGCTCAGAAGAAGGGCATCACACCCGAGGCTGCTCAGGCTCAGATGGAATCTGACTATATGTACTATGCCTGCCTTATGTGCAAGTGCGGTGATGCTGACGGTGCCGTATCCGGTGCATGCCACTCCACAGGCAACACTATCCGTCCTGCTCTCCAGCTCCTCAAGATGAAGCCCGGCGTATCTTCCGTATCCGGCTTCTTCCTCATGGATGTACCTGACTGTGATCTCGGTGAGCACGGTCTGTTCATCTTCGCTGACTGCGCAGTCAACACTGATGTTGATTCTGCAAAGCTCGCTGAGATCGCAATGCTCTCCGCTGAGTCTTTCGAGCAGTTCATCGGCGCTCCTGCTAAGGTTGCAATGCTCTCATATTCTTCTTACGGTTCTGCAAAGCACGACGACGTTACAAAGGTCGCTGAAGCTGTAAAGATCGCAAAGGAGAAGTATCCTGATCTCGTTGTTGACGGTGAGCTCCAGCTCGACGCTGCACTCGTTGAAGAGGTAGGTCAGCTCAAGGCACCCGGATCCCCGGTCGCAGGCCACGCCAACACACTGGTATTCCCTTCACTCGAAGCAGGCAACATCGGCTACAAGCTCGTTCAGAGACTTGCAAAGGCTCCGGCTTACGGACCTGTCCTCCAGGGCCTCGCACTTCCCGTTAACGACCTGTCCAGAGGATGCAACGCTGACGATATCGTCGGTACTGTTGCCATCACTGCAGTTCAGGCTCAGGCACAGGGCTGATCAACTCAAAGCTAACTATTAAGACAGGAGAATAAGTCAAATGAAGATTTTAGTAATCAACTGCGGAAGCTCTTCCGCGAAGTTCCAGCTCTTCGACATCGATACAGGCGACGTCCTCGCAAAGGGTAACGCTGAGCGTATCGGCATCGACGGCAAGCTCACATACAAGCCCGCAGGCAAGGACGAGTTCGTCTCCACAGAGCCGATGCCTGACCACAAGGTTGCAGTCAAGATGATCCTCGATGCCCTTGTCGACAAGGATCACGGCGTTATCGCTGACGTATCCGAGATCGCAGCAGTAGGTCACAGAGTCCTCCACGGCGGTGAGTACTACTCTGATTCCGTTATCGTTGACGACGATGTTAAGGCTGTCATCAAGAAGTGCTTCCCTCTGGGACCTCTGCACAACCCTGCAAACCTCATCGGTATCGAGGCATGCGAGTCAGTTCTTCCCGCAGGCACACCTCAGGTCGCAGTATTCGATACTGCTTTCCACATGACAATGCCCCCGAAAGCTTACACATATGCTCTTCCTTATGAGCTCTCCGAGAAGTATTCGATCCGCCGTTACGGCTTCCACGGTACATCTCACCGTTATGTAAGCAAGAGAGTTGCAGAGTTCCTCGGCAGAGACTACAACTCCATCAAGACCATCACATGCCACCTCGGCAACGGTTCTTCCTTTGCAGCAGTCAAGAACGGCAAGTGCGTTGACACATCAATGGGTCTCACACCGCTCGCAGGCATCTGCATGGGCACAAGAACAGGTGACATCGATCCGGCTATCGTTCCGTTCCTCATGAAGAACGAGAACCTCACACCTGACGAGATGGATACACTCCTCAACAAGAAGTCCGGCGTACAGGGTCTGTCCGGCGTATCTTCCGACTTCAGAGATCTCGAGAAGGCTAAGAACGAAGGCAACGAGCGTGCAGCTCTCGCACTCGAGATGTTCGCATACCAGGGCAAGAAGATCATCGGCTCCTATGCTGCAGCAATGGAAGGCGTTGACGTTATCGTCTTCACTGCAGGCATCGGCGAGAACACAGACAAGATGAGAAAGGCTATGTGCGAAGGCCTCGAATTCATGGGCGTTGAGTTCGACGACGCTGCAAACGACGGCCTCAGAGGCAAGGAAGCCATCATCTCCAAGCCTTCTTCAAAGGTAACGGTCTGCGTTATCCCCACGAACGAAGAGCTCGCTATCGCTCAGGAGACAGAAGCACTCGTAAGAAAGTGATCTTCCGCTGACAAAGCAAAACATAAGTCCCGCTTCGTGCGGGACTTTTATTATTCTAATCTCATTCCTGAGCGAGGCGTTGCCTGCGAGCGTTTTCCGCACAAGCGAAGCGCGGAGGACCTAAGCGAGCAGGGGACACCGAGCGAGTTTAGTAGGTTAAGTGCATATGCTTCTTGATATCGCTGTCCTTGCCGAGGATCATGACTGCCGTACCGGCTTCGAATGCCTTGTCGGGCGCGATCTCCATATTGAGAACTCCGTCTTTCCTGATGCCGAGGACATTGAGGTGCATGTTCTGTCTGATATTGAGTTCGATGATGCTCTTGCCGACCCATTTCTCGGGAACCTTGAGCTCGAAGATCGAGTATTCGCCGGGGACATCGATATAGTCTTCGATCCTTGATGAACTGTATCTTACTGCAGACCAGTCTGCCATGAAACGTTCGGGGAAGACTACGGCATCGGCACCGTTGCGGAGCAGGAACTTCTCGTGGACCTGACGTGACGCGCGTGCGACAACGAACTTGGCGCCGGATTCTTTAAGCAGGGAAGTAGCTTCAAGTGAGGATTGGAAGTTATCTCCTATTGAGACGAAGCATACATCGAAGTTCGATACGCCGATCGTGCTTATAAATTCGGGATCGGTCGCATCTCCGATGAGTGAGCTCGTGACATATTCGAGTACGGGCTGCAGGTTCTTCTCGCAGTTGTCGACTGCAAGGATCTCATCACCAATCTCAGCGAGTTTCTTGATGAGGTGATATCCGAATCTTCCTGTTCCGACTACCAAAATGCTTTTCATGTTCTTGATCCTTTCCGTCTTAACCGACTGCTATATGATCTTCAGGATACTGGCCTGCATATACCTTCCGTCTTGCAACAGCGGCAAAGACCAGCGTAAGGCCGCCTACACGGCCGGTGTACATTATTATGCAGAGTATTATTTTCGAGGCGATGCCGAGGGTGGGCGTGATGCCGAGTGAGAGACCTACGGTAGCTACGGCTGAGGCACACTCGAACAGCGTGGAACGCATCGGGATATTCTCTATCATGCTGATGAGGACCGAACCTGCGATGAACAGGATCATGTCGAGCGAGAATACTGCCACAGCAGATTCGACCGTCTCCAGAGGGATCTTTCTCTTATAGCAGGAAGGTGCCTTCTCACGTCTGAAGACAGAGATCATCGCAAGGTACAGGATCGCCACCGTGGTGATCTTCATACCGCCCGCAGTGGAACCCGGAGCGCCGCCTATCAGCATCAGTATTATCGTCATGCAGATGCCGGCATCGGAGAAAGTGTTGTAATCAGTCGTGTTGAAGCCTGCTGTCCTCGGCGTGATCGCCTGGAACATCGAAGACAGGATCCTCTCCTTCATCGGCATGTCGCCGTATTCGAAGATAAACAGCAGCACCGCAGGGATAAGGATGAGGATGACTTCGCAGACGAGGATCATCTTGCTCTGCGTGCTGTAATGAGTGATGTGGTATCCGTGGTCCTTGATGTCTCTCCATGTAAGGAAACCGAGACCGCCGGTCAGGATCAGGATAAACAAAGTGATGACGATGAGAGGGTTGTCGTAATAGGGCATCATCGAAGAATAGTCGCCGTGAGCACCGTTCAGGTCAAAGCCGGCATTACAGAACGCCGAGATGGACGAGAACAGGGCACGCCATAATCCGGGGAAAAAGCCGTATTCCTGTATGAACACCGGTGCCATCAGGGCAGCTCCCGCGAGCTCGAAAAGGATAACTCCCTTTACTATGAAACCGGTATACTTTACGATGCCGCCCAGGTTCGGTGCAGACACCGCTTCCTGCATGGTGGATCTCGTCGACAGGCCGATCTGCTTACCGGTCAGGCTGGTAAGCATTACCGTGAGCGTTACGACGCCCATACCGCCGATCTGGATGAGTATGAGGATGACCACCTGACCGAAGATCGACCATGTGGCCTGGGTATCTCTGACTATGAGGCCGGTAACGCAGCTTGCCGATGTCGCGGTAAAGAAGGCATCGATAAAGTTCGTCCAGTTGCCGTCCTTGGAAGAGATGGGAAGCATGAGGAGCAGCGCACCTATAAGGATTATCGTAATAAAACCCAGAAGGATCGTCTGGGCTCCGGATATCTTATGCGGCTTTTTATTACTTCCTCGTTCCATAGGCTAATTATATCCATTTACCTTGTTATGTCCAAATAATAGTTCTTATCCGGACAGAAATAGTTCCACATAACTGATATAATCATTTGACAAAGATAATCAGCTTGGGAGATCAGAGCTTTGAGTGACGAGAATAACAACGGCAACAGCGACTTTTTTGCCGAATTAGAGAGCATATACGGTTCAGGAGCCGATGCGGAACTTGCAAGGTCCGCAGACGACCTCCTGGAAGGCCTTAACAATGAGCAGCGCGAAGCGGTGACCCATCTTGACGGGCCTCTGCTCATACTTGCAGGTGCGGGTTCGGGCAAGACCAGGGTCATCACCTACCGCATCGCATACATGATGAAGAAGCACAACGTACCGCCGCAGTCGATACTGGCGATCACGTTTACCAATAAGGCTGCCAACGAGATGCGTGAGAGGATCACGAACCTCGTGGGCAACAGCTCGAGGTATATCTGGTGCGGTACCTTCCACAGCATTTTCGCGAGGATACTGAGGAAGCATGCCAAGCTGCTCGGCTATGAGGACAACTTCACGATCATCGATACAGATGACCAGCTTAAGATAGTCAGGGATTCGATGAAGGAACTCGAGGTGCCGGAGAGCAGGTTCAAGCCGAGGTCCATCCTGGGCGAGATCTCCAACGCCAAGAACAAGCTCATGGACGTTCAGGCATATACCGCTTATGCCGGCGGGGATTATTTCCTTGCGAACTGCGCCAGGGTGTACAAGAGATACACCGAGAAGCTCACTTCCAACAACGCGATGGACTTCGATGATATCCTGGTCAACATGGTGAAGCTCCTCGAGGGCAACCCCGATATCTGCGCGCAGTATCAGGCTAAGTTCAGATACATCATGGTCGATGAGTACCAGGATACGAACATGCCCCAGTACAGGGCAGTCATGCTGCTTGCACAGGCTCACCACAACATCTGCGTGGTAGGCGACGATGACCAGTCGATCTACTCATTCAGAGGCGCTGACGTAAGGCTCATCCTGAAGTTCGAGAAGGATTTCCCGGGTTCGAAGGTCATCAAGCTCGAGGAGAACTACAGATCCACCAGGACCATCCTTGAAGCTGCGAACAATGTCATCGCTCACAATTCGAAGCGTAAGGAGAAGCGCCTGCGCACATCCGGCGAAGAAGGCGAGAAGATAATCGTCATGAACGCCGATACGGGAATAGACGAGGCCGGATTCATCGCCAAGACGATACAGATGATGGCGGACAAGGGCAAGTTCAAGTACTCCGACTGCGCCGTGCTCTACAGGATGAACGCCCTCTCGGTCAACGTGGAGAAGGCGCTGCATAACACAGGCATCCCGTTCAAGGTATACGGCGGAATGAGGTTCTATGACCGTAAGGAGATCAAGGACGTTCTCGCATACCTGAGGCTCATCAATGATACGAGAGACAATATCGCTTTCGAGCGCATCATCAATGTTCCGAGAAGGGGCATCGGCGACCAGACGATAGACAGGATGAGGACCATCGCGATAGACCGCGGCGTAAGCCTCTTTGATGTCGCGCGTGACTGCATGGACTATCCCGAACTGGGAAGGGCATCGGCAAAGCTTTTGAACTTTACCTCTATGATCGAATCCATGCGCGAGGAGCTCATAACGGGCGTCATGGACTTCAAGGAGTTCGTGGAGCATGTGGAGAACACCTCGGGCATCATCGATGACATCATCTCCCAGCGCGAGAAGAAGGGCGAGATGGTCGACAGGGTCGAGAACCTGAAGGAGCTCTTATCGGAAGCTGCACTCTTCGATCAGGAACACCGTACGGAAGCAGACAGTAAGGACGAACCTCTGGAGATAGTAACGGACGGCGATGACGGCAATACGTTCATCCTGGATGACAGCCTCTTCGATTCTGAGACTTCGTCTACTACTGAAGGCATACTGAAGCTCTATCTCGAGAATGCCGCACTCTATGCCGAAGGTGATAACTTCGACGACAGCGATGACTTCGTCAGGCTCATGTCCATCCACAGCGCCAAGGGCCTCGAGTTCGGCGCGGTGTTCATCATCGGCGCAGAAGAAGGCGTGTTCCCGAGCTACCGTTCCATCCAGACGGAGAGCGAGACGGAGGAAGAGAGACGCCTCATGTATGTCGCGATAACCAGAGCCAAGAAGAACCTGTTCATAGTCCTTGCCCAGCAGAGAATGCTTTTCGGACAGACGCAGTGCAACAGGCCGTCGAGGTTCTTAAGGGAGATTTCCCCGGATCTGCTCTATCTCATGGGCGGAAGAAGGGAGAGACCTGCGGACGGCAGCGCATCATCCGTATCTTCGCCTTCGCGTGAGTCTGCCAGGAAGGTCATCTCCTCGGCACTGTCTTCACAGTTCGACAGGAAGAACGACAAGGCCAAGAAGAAGGAAGAAGGAGTCCTTACACCCGATGACCTTACAGAGGGCATGAAGGTCGTTCACCCGAGGTTCGGCGAAGGCGTCATCCTCAAGGTCGAGAAGGTCGGAGGCGACGCGCTCGTTACCGTTGATTTCGACGGAATGAGGAAGAACATGCTCGCGGGATCGGCCAACCTTAAAAAAGCATAAAAAATATATTATAATTAAGTGTTTAGACTATCTTTCCGGGGAAGAAGGGAGATTCTTTGATGGATAACCTTACACTCTTTGACATATACAATCAGATGTTCGACATCCTTGAGAGCAAGGAGAGGATGTCTGATGTTACGCAGGAGAAGGTCAAGCTCCTCCGCGATTCGAGAGAGAAGCTGTTAAGCCCCGGAGCCATGAGATCATCTTCTTCCAGGGGAAGGGTGAAGCCCGAACCCGACTGCAAGATAAGATCGGTCTATGAGCGCGATACGGGAAGGATCATCTACTCCCAGGCTTTCAGGAGGCTCAAGCATAAGACGCAGGTCTTCTTCAATCCGGAAAACGACCACATCTGCTCAAGGCTCGAGCACGTAATGTATGTCGATTACATCGCGCAGACGATAGGCAGGGCACTTAATCTCAATACTGATCTCATCAGGGCGATAGCTTTGGGTCACGACGTCGGACATACTCCGTTCGGACACAGCGGCGAACGCGTTCTCGATAAGATGCTCAAGGAGACGGATCCTAAGCTCTACTTCGAGCATGAGTCCAACAGCTTAAGGGTACTTGATGTCCTCGAGCAGCACGGCGATACATTCGGACTCAACCTGTCTTTTGAGGTAAGGGACGGCATCATCTGCCACTGCGGCGAGCACTACGACGAGCAGGTCCTCGTGCCCTGCAGGGACAAGACGGAAGAAGATCTGTCATATCTCATCAGGAAGAATGACCGCAAGGGTCCCGCGACTCTCGAAGGCTGCGTCGTAAGATTCTCGGACAAGTTCGCTTATGTCGGAAGAGACATCGAAGATGCGGTCCGCACCAATGTCTTAGGCAGCGAATATCAGCTTCCCGAAGAGGGCAGCGAGATGGGAAGATCCAACGCGGAGATAATAAACTATCTCGTGGAAGACATCGTTGAGAACAGCATGGACAAGGACGAGATAAGGATCTCCGACAGAGCCTGCAGAGCGCTCAAGTCAGTCCTCATCACGAATGTCGACTACATCTACAAGGCTCCGAAGGTCAAGACCTATGAGAGCTACTGCGACCTGATAATAACATCGCTTTACAAGGAGTTCCTCGATGCCGTATATAACATCGACCAGGCAAGGAATTCCAAGAACGAAGCGGTAAGACAGTTCGTATCCTTTGTCGATGAGCATCCGGAGAAGGATAAGCCCGAGTCCGAGATGCCTCTGCCGATATTCGTATCGGATTACATCGCGGGAATGACTGACACATACGCGATCAAGTGCTTCAACGAACTGTTCAAGAACTGACGGATAAGAAGGGGATAAATATGGAAGAATACGGTTTCTATGCAATGCTCGACCGCATGCAGTATATAAACAGGTGGGGCCTCATGCGCAACACCAGGACCGAGAACATCAAGGAGCACAGCTTCGATGTCGCGGTCATAGCATTTGCCCTCTGCAGCATCCACAACAGGATGGCAGAAGGCGATGAGAATGCGATAAAGCCCGATCCGTACAAGGTTCAGGCATATGCTCTCTACCACGACTGCACGGAGATAATTACGGGTGATCTTCCGACTCCGATCAAGTACAGGAGCCGCGAGATAACCAGCGCTTACAAGGAAGTCGAGCACGAGGCTGCACTGTCTCTGGTAGAGCTCCTTCCCGAAGACGAAGATATCAGAGCGCAGTATCTTGACCTGCTCGATCCTGCGAAGGATACCGAAGAGAAGGTCCTCATGCACAAGCTCGTCAAGGCGGCAGACAAGATCTCCGCATATATCAAGTGCCTCAGGGAAGAATCTTCCGGCAGCACGGAATTCTCCGCTGCCAAGAAGACGACGGGTGAAGCCGTTAAGGCGATGGGCCTTCCGGAGGCAGATTACTTCATGAAGCATTACGTTCCTCCGTACGGATATACTCTGGACGAGATATCGGGGAAGGATTGATCTGATGTTCAAGAGAAGACCCGAATACTTCATCATGTCCATACTGTTTGTCGTCTTACTGGCGGCAGGCGTCGTATACATGATGCTCACGCTTCCTTCGGCATCGGCCGGCACAAGGAGCAATAAGACTGAAGACATCGTCTTACGCGCATCTTCTCTCGTCGGTATGGACGAGGAAGCCGCAGAGAAAGCAGAGACACGTATCCGCAAGGGCATGATGTCCATGGGAGATTTCCTTACGGCATGCTTTACTTCCCCGGAGTACCTTCTCCAGGGCAAGGACGATACGGCTTTCGCGCAGGACCTGTGTTATGTGCTCGAAGGCGAAGCGGACGAAGACGATGTATCTGACATCGTGGAAGACCTGGAAGATTCGTCGAGGATGGCAGTCATTGCCAAGGCGGCATCGGATAAGGATGCCTCATTCTCCGTCTCGGCTCCGGTATCTGCCGAACAGGGCAGCGTGATATCCGCATTTGAGATGAATGAGACCATAGCCTCCCAGGGAGAATACACGATAGGTATCCGCGAGGCGAACGGATCTTTCTCTGCGACAGGCGATGAAGTCAGGACTGATTTCTTCGTTGACGGCATTCTGTACAGAGGTTATCTGAGCTACGGCGAATACGATGAAGCCACGGGCACCAGGACGTTTACACTGTCCTGGGATACGGCAGATGTCAGCTCGGGCCTTCATGATGTGAAGATACTTCTCAGATCGTCTGACGGAAGAGGCATCGCCGTATCGGGCGGTACCGTGAAGATCCCTGACAGGACCGTCCTTCAGGCGAATTCCGTTGCCAACTGCGTGCTGACTGCGGGATCTGACAGTGCTTGGTATGTGATCGACTGCGGCAGCGATAACTGCTTCCTGAACTTCGTAGACATAGGCGACGACATCAACGTAACGCTGTATGACTGTCTCGGCAATGAGATAGGCAGCAACGGCCATCCGGGTTCCGTATACGAGGTCTTAAGAGGCGTTAAGCAGGATACCGAACTTATAGCGGAGCAGACAGGCATCGACGGCATCTCCAACTGCTTCTATGCCGAGGTAAGAAGAGGTCCCGAATGCACGACCGTGGAAGAGGATCTCTACTACAAGATCGTCAGCAGTGAGGACGCGGCATATTACAACGGCGCATACATGGCGGTAATGCCGGGCGACGACGAGGATACGCTGAAGCTCGTCGACATGACATCAACCGCGTTCAAGGTAGATAAGAAGGACGTTAAGATCCTTCCGATCAACGGTTCGCTCACGTCCCTGCGCATAGGCAATTCCGATACGGGCTATGACCTCGGAGTATATCCGGACTTTACGACCGAGATGAAGGATTATGCCTACTACATGGACTCCAGCTCAAAGGTCACCGTATACTGCGATACCCTGGAAGGCTACGCAGCATCGGTAACGATAACGGCATTCCACGGCGGCGCGCCGACGACTCTTGCGCCGGGCCAGATATATGAAGTCCCGTCAGGCGAGACTGTCCTCGATGTCTGCGTCAAGTCCTTCAACGGCAAAGAGTATTCGTATTACGTATATCTTCTCAACGGCAATGATGACGGCACGTTCTACGAGCAGACCCTCATCCAGTTCCCGCAGAGCTATTACAGCGGACTGTGGCTCATGCACAATCTGCACCCCGACTATATCTTCACGCCTTACAATACGGGCCTCGACTTCCAGACCGTCCTTAATGCCGAGTGCAAGAACGGCAGGAGCCTCGCGCAGTATTCGTCGTTCCCCACTTACATCAAGGATAACAGCCCCGTATATGACGGCACCGACTGGATGGCAGTAAAGCCCGAAGTCACGAGCTACTTCCTCGACCCGAGGAATTTCCTCGTACCCGACAGGATCTTCATGTTCGAGCAGCTGAGCTTCGATTCCGACGTTCAGACCATCGCAGGCGTCAGGTCCATCATCGCAGGTTCATTCCTGGACGGCGGCGACAAGGACTACGCTCAGCTCATCTACGATGCAGGAGAATCGGCAGGCGTATCGCCTTACTTCCTCGCATCGAGGATAATCCAGGAGATGGGCTACAACGGCGAGTCTGAACTCTGGCGCGGTGAGGTCGACGGCTACGAAGGCTACTACAACTTCTACAATATCGGTGCATACGCATCTGCCGACGGACTTGCAGTCACGAACGGCGCGAAATACGCCATGTGGGGCAAAGAGCCCGATGCCCAGGAGATTTCCGACACCGAGGCTGCGATACTGCTTCCCTGGGATACCCCCGAGAAGGCCATCGAAGGCGGCGCTCTCTGGATAGCTTCCGGATACATCGAAGCGGGCCAGAACACGCTCTACTTCCAGAAATTCGACATCAAGCAGGACGGCACCGAACTCTATGCCCATCAGTATGCCCAGAACATAATGATGGCTTATTCGGAGTCGAGGAGATACTACAACAGCTACAATGACATCGGTATGCTGGATCAGGACTTCGAGTTCATCATCCCCGTATACGAGAACATGCCGGAGGATTACGGATATCTTCCGTGAGCTGATGTATGAGTAAGACTGCAAGAGCGATATCCCTGATCATCTTATCGGCGCTTACGGCGCTTATCTTCATGCCGCTCGGCAGGGCGGATGTCAGGGCTGAAGCGCTCGTTACGGTCTCGGTCTCTCCGCAGAAGCAGACCATCGGTCAGGGTGACATCATCAAGATAGATATCGTCGCTGACAACATGCCGGAGATTACAAGCTTCGGTCCTATCGTATTAGGCTACGACGATACTGTTGCCGAGTATATCTCCTTCGATCAGGGAGCAGACCTCAAGAACTTCACATATACTGAGAGTGCGGAAGACGGCGTCATAACCGTATCTGCCGCAGATCAGTACGCACAGAATTCGGATGACGACGAATACGACATCGCTGCCTTCCAGTCTTCCGAGCCGGTCGTGCTCTACACACTGTCTTTCCGCGTAAAGCCTAACGCCGTCGGTGAATTCGATGCATGGCTCGATGACCTCGGCGAGTTCAAGAATGCTTCAGGCGAAGGCGCCGAACTTACTAAGGGTTCCGGCACCACGCTCCCGATCAACGAGGCCACGATCTCAAGCGATGCGACACTGGCATTCCTGAAGATTAGCGGCGTTCAGCTGACGCCTGAATTCAATCCGAACATCACGAGCTATTCGGCAACGGTCGAGCGATCCGTAACGGAAGTTCAGGTCAATGCCATCGCGAGCAACCTGTGGGCGGCGGTCATCATAGACGGCGATAAGGATCTGAGCATCGGTGAGAACGAGATCACGATCGACGTTACGGCTCAGGACGGTGTGAGCTGGATGCACTATTCCATCCACATCACCCGTAACGAGAGCTATGTTCCGGTCGATGCAGCGCTGGTAGATTATGCAGGCAACATATATACCTTCGTCGACCTGCCGCAGGAGATATCTCTTCCTGAAGGATTCTCCCAGACCACGAGAGTCATCAACGGCTACAGCGTTCCCGCATTTACAAGGGACGGTGTATCGAGCGTACTGCTCTATCTGTTCGACGGATATGACTCGCCTGGCCTGTATTTCTACAACAGCACGACGAAGACCGTCACCAAATATGATTCGGATAACACGATCATAAGAATGAGCAAGATACTGCAGATCAGTCCCTTGCCTGAGAATGTCTCGATACCTGACGGATTCACGGCGGCGACCTTTGATACCGGCGCGGTAGTGCTCAGCGGTTATGCCAACGAAGACCGCGAGTTCATCTGCTATCTCACCGATGAGACGGGTATCGGCAACTTCTATCTGTACAATCCGGAAGACGGAACATTCCAGCTCTACAAGCCCGCGGACAAGAGGGCTGCAACGCTGTTCGAGTATCTGTTCAACGTTTTCCTTGTAATATCCATAATCGAAGCTGTCATCATCGTTATCATCGTATACCTGGTCAGAAGGATCTTCGTCGACAAGACCAATCCGAGACCGAAGAGGGTGTAAAGGAGCTTATATGGGCATAGTAAAGAAGATAGTATTCGGAGACCCGAGTTTTACCGAGAGTCAGGAGAAGAAGCGTAAGCTCTTCATGTATCTTGTGAGCGGCGGCCTTACGACGGCTGCAAACTGGATAGTGTATATCCTGTTTGACCTGCTGGTGCAGTCAGACATGATGGTAACGCTGTTCGGCAATGAGTTCTCCCTGAAGATAGCGGCAAAGCAGATCGTAGGCTGGATAGTCGCAGTGACTGTCGCATACATCCTCAACAGGATCACCGTGTTCAGGTCGAAGGGCAATGTCATAAGAGAGCTCTTCACCTTTGCCGGCGCGAGAGTCCTGTCTTTCCTCGTGCTGGAGTTAGGCGTGATGTATCTCATGATCTGGGCCTGCGAAGCGATCACGGGCCAGCCTGCATCGACTCCGATGTTCATGATAGCTTCATTTGCATTCACCTACGATTATCTCGTTAAGCTCATCAACTGCGTATTCGTTGTTATAGCCAACTACGTGCTCAGCAAGATCATGGTATTCAGGAAGAAGGACATGGTCGACTATAACGCCAAAGCAAAAGAAGGCGAAGATAATGCCTGAGGATATTCCGGAATTTCTGACGGGTGCCCTCAAGTTCGGGATCAAGCCGGGACTTCAGAGGATCACCAGATTATGTGAGATACTGGGCGATCCCCAGGACTCGTTCAAGGCGATACACATAGCAGGGACCAACGGTAAAGGATCGGTATCTGCATTTGTATCGACGATGCTGGCATGCGATGACCGCAGGGTCGGTATATTCACTTCTCCTTATCTGGAGAGGTTCTCTGAACGCATCAGGATAATTGACGGCAGGAAGGGTCTGGAATCGCTCGAGGAAGATGAGACCTCCGGCGAGATATCGGAAGAAGACTTAAGCAGGCTGTCTGCCGAAGTTCAGAAGGCAACCTTGCAGATGACAGGAGAAGGGTACGAGCATCCCACGGAATTCGAGCTCATAACGGCTCTGTGCTTCCTGTATTTTGCAGAGAAGAAGGTCGATGTCGCCGTGCTCGAAGTAGGTCTCGGCGGAAGACTCGATTCCACGAATGTCATCAGATCTCCTCTCGTAACTTCAGTCTGCGCGATAGGTTATGACCACACCGACAGGCTCGGAACGACGATAGAGGAGATCACGGGAGAGAAGGCAGGAATATTCAAGAGCGGATCCCCCGCAGTCTGTCTCGATCCTTCGATAACCATCCTGGGAGATGAAGATAAGGACAAGGTAAGATCTGTTCTGACATCGAAGGCGGAAGAAGCCGGCGCGAAGATAAGCTTCGCAGGTTCAGAAGCTGTACCGGACAGCTGTATCTTCACGGAAGACGGACGCATGTCTTTTACATACGACGGCAGGACTTACAACACATCGCTTAACGGAAAGCATCAGGCGGGCAACGCCGCGGTGGCCATCGAGACTGCAAGAGCGGTCGGCATATCAGAAGAAACGATATCGGAAGGCATAGCCAGGACCGTCTGGAAATGCCGCGCGGAGATAATCTGCAAGGACCCCGTGATAATCCTCGACGGAGGACATAATCCCCAGGGCGCGGAGAGTCTTGCCGACCTCATGGGCAGAGTCATGGACGGCAGACTTTTGGGCAAACCTGTAAGACTTGTGATGGGCGTCATGGCGGATAAGGACCTTGCAAACATACTCGCAAAGTACAGAGACGGCGGAATAGAGCCGTTTGAGGCCGTCGCGGTCAGGCCGGACAATCCGAGATCGCTCCCTCCGGACGAACTATTAAATAATATTAAACTTGTGTATAATAACGGCGTCAAAACGAAGGGGTTCGATGACCCCTGTGACGGTGTGAGATATGCCCTCGAACGTTCGCGTGAAGACGGCATCCCGATACTCGTTACAGGATCACTGTATCTCCTCGGACAGATCAGGACATATCTGAAAGGAATCATCTGATGCACGATTATCTGAGCCTCGCCATGATGCTTCAGCCTATCGATGAGACGAGCCTTATCCTCTTCGACGTATCGAACGAAGAGAAGGGCAGGATCATCAGACAGTACAACCGCGCTCTTGCGAATGCGCAGGGGGACGGTACCGATGTCGCGCAGATTTTCCTGAAGCCCCTGATATCCCAGTATGAGAAATGGGGAGACCCCGCGCTCATGTTCGGCCTCTGCCTCGCCAGGGAAGGACAGTTCAAGCGCGCGGAAGGAAGCCTTGCTTATGCCATCGCTAATGTCCTTCAGTCTGAGCAGTATCTGACGATCGCCCAGGAAGCATTGAGGATGGTAAGAGAGGACATCAAGACTCCTCCCGAAGAACTGCCTCCCGTAGAGATATCCGACAAGATCAAGAGCGCGCAGATGGCATCCGGCGAATCTCCCGCTCAGAGGACGAACTTCCAGGCTCCGATCCTGAGACGCGCCCAGAAGGAATACGAAGCTCCGAGAATGGCTTCGGTCAAAGAGAGAAGAGACATCATGATGAGGTCCGGCAGCTCCGGAGACGAGCTTCCCGATGACCAGCTCGAGATAGAGGATGTCAGGACTCCCGGAGACAAGATGAGATCCGCGGTCAAGGTGTTTGCCGTTATCTTCTCGCTCGTGTGTATTGCCCTGATAATCATTTTCGGCGTGATACCGTTCGTAACGCAGAGCAGGGAGGAAGCTGCGGTGGCAGCCCAGGCGGCAGAAGAGAGAGACTATCTGCTGGATCAGCTCCAGAGACGCTCGCAGGATCCCGAAGTAGCATCCATCATCAACAGCTATAACAACAAATATGGCCCCGGTGCCGAGACGGCGCAGGAGACGGTCCCTTCGGAGAGCGAGACAACAGAAGCGACTACCGAAGAGACTACTACGGAAGCGATACCCGCCGCTCAGGTCGCAGAGACCACAACGGAATCCGAGACGGAAGAGACCGGCGATACGGAAGCTGAAGACGGGGCAGAGACTACAGAAGATAATCCGGAGGAGAACTGATGAATTATATAAGCACAAGAGGATACGACAGGAAATATTCGGCAGCTGAGGCCATCATCACGGGCATCGCTCCCGACGGCGGTCTGTTCGTACCCGAGACGATACCGCAGATATCAGCAGGCGAGATCGAAGAGATGAAGAACATGCAGTTCTTCCAGATCTCCGCGAGAGTGCTGTCCAAGTATCTGACAGACTTTACCGAAGCTGAGCTCCTGGAGTTCGCACAGGCTGCATATGACGAGGAGAAGTGGGGCGAGAATCCGATCCCGCTCGTACAGCTCAATGCATATAACGACAGGGAGTATATCCTCGAGCTCTGGCACGGACCCACGTGCGCATTCAAGGATGTTGCCCTGCAGATTCTCCCGCACCTTATGACGGCTTCAGTTAAGAAGACCGGCATCAATAAGAAGATCTGCATCCTGACGGCTACTTCCGGCGATACCGGCAAGGCTGCTCTCGAAGGCTTCAAGGATCTTCCCGGAACAGAGATCATCGTGTTCTATCCGACGGGCGGAGTATCTGATGCGCAGAAGCTCCAGATGGTAACGACCGAAGGATCCAATACGCACGTAATTGCAGTCAACGGCTGCTTTGACGACGCGCAGACGGGCGTCAAGAAGATCTTCGGAGACGAAGCGTTTGCCGCCAAGCTCGATGAGAACGGCATCATGCTGTCTTCTGCAAACTCCATCAACTGGGGACGCCTCGCGCCTCAGATCGCTTACTATGTCTATTCCTATGTCGAACTGCTCCGCCAGGAGAAGATCGGCAAGGGCGAAGAGATCAACATCGTAGTTCCCACGGGCAACTTCGGCAACATCCTTGCCGCATGGTTTGCAAAGCAGATGGGTATACCGGTAAGAAAGCTCATCTGCGCTTCCAACCGCAACAAGGTCCTCTGCGATTTCTTCTCAACGGGAACATATGACCGTAACAGGGAGTTCTTCAAGACGACGTCTCCTTCCATGGACATCCTCATCTCATCGAACCTCGAGAGACTTCTCTACGAAGTCGCAGGCGGCAATTCCGCACAGGTCATCGAGTGGATGAAGGGCCTTAACACGGAGGGCAAGTATTCCGTTGACAAGGATACGCTCAAGTCCCTGCAGCACTCCTTCGTAGGAGGCTTTGCCGATGAGACGGGCGTTGCCAAGACGATACTCGATGTATATGACCGCACGGATCACGTCATCGATACGCACACGGCAGTAGGCTTCAACATCTACGGAAGATATCACACGAGATCGAACGACGAGACGAAGACGGTATTCGTATCCACGGCATCCCCGTTCAAGTTCGCTCCCGCCGTCATGGATTCCATCAGAGGCGCAGGCTACAGCAACGGCAGGTCGATCGAGACGGTCATCAAGGAGCTGTCCGACGAGAGCGGTCTCGAGATCCCGAAGTCCATCGCCGAGCTCGGAACCAAGGAGATCCGCCACAAGGATGTCATCGACAAGGAACAGATGGAGGACAAGGTTGCCGAAATACTTATCCGTTAAGGAATAGTATTTATGCAAAAATAATATTTTCAATAAGACAGTGGTTGTGTTACCATTCTCTAAACAAAAAATCGGAGGCGCAAGATGGTAGTTTGCCCGGTCCAGAGCGAACACAATTTTTACCAGGATCAAACGGTCGGATCACCGCTTCATCTCCGCATCAACATCACTTTTTGAATTCAAGGCTTTTTCTTTTTTGGAAAAAGCCTTTTTTGTAAGGAAGGAAGAGTATATGAAACGTTATCTTGTTCTTGAGAACGGCAATGTGTACGAGGGTGAGGCCATCGGCGCAGCAGGCAGCGTTATCTCCGAGATCGTCTTCACGACCTCCATGACTGCGTACATCGAGACGCTTACGGACGCCAGCTACAAGGGCCAGACGGTCTGCCAGACATTCCCGCTGATCGGCAACTACGGCATCATTACGCCTGACATGGAAGGCGCGAGAGTATCCGTCTCCGGCTACATCATCCGCGAGGAATGCGAATATCCTTCCAACTTCAGATGCGAGACAGACCTCGATACCTTCCTTAAGGATCAGGGCATCCCGGGCATCAAGGGCATCGATACGAGATCGCTTACGAAGGTGTTAAGAGAGCACGGCACCATGAACGGTGCGATCTGCGACAGGCCCGACGAGTTCTCTGCGGAAGAAATCAAGGCATACAGGATCACAAATCCCGTTGAGGAAGTGACCGTCAAGGCCATGGAAGACCACAAGCCCGAGGGCGACGTTAAGTTCAGGGTAGCCATGATGGACTACGGCACGAAAACAAACATCGTAAGGTCCCTGGTAAACCGCGGCTGCGAGGTATTCCTCCTTCCCGCTGACACGACTGCAGACAAGGTAAGGGAGATAGATCCGGACGGACTGTTCCTGTCGAACGGCCCCGGAGATCCTACCGATAACGTACAGGCGATAAAGACGCTTCAGGACCTGGCTCAGGATAAGATCCCCACGATGGGCATCTGCCTCGGCCACCAGATCCTGGCACTCGCGCACGGCTTCGAGACGACCAAGCTCAAGTACGGACACAGAGGTGCGAACCACCCGGTAAAGAACCTCGAGACGGGAAGGGTATATATCTCATCCCAGAACCACGGTTATGCGGTAGTCGCTGACAGCATAGACAAGACAAAAGCAAAGGAACTCTTCGTTAACGTCAACGACGGAACGAACGAAGGCTTAAGATATACGGATGAGCCTGCATTCTCCGTGCAGTTCCATCCGGAGGCTTGCGGAGGACCGCAGGATACGGATTTCCTGTTCGATGAATTCATTAAGCTTATGGAAGGAAGGGTGAGATAAATGCCGTTAGATAAGAATATCAAGAAAGTACTCGTGATCGGTTCAGGTCCTATCGTAATAGGACAGGCGGCTGAATTCGACTATGCCGGAACGCAGGCATGCAGAGCCTTAAGAGAAGACGGCATCGAGATCGTCCTCGTCAATTCCAACCCGGCAACCATCATGACTGACAAGTCCATGGCGGACAAGATATACATCGAGCCGTTAACGCTCACGACGATCAAGAGGATCATCGAGACGGAGAAGCCCGACTCCATCCTCTCCGGCCTCGGCGGACAGACGGCGCTCACACTGTGCATGCAGCTTGCCAAGGAAGGCTTCCTTGCTTCGCACGGCGTAAAGCTCCTCGGCTCTTCACCTGAATGCATCGACAAGGCAGAGGACCGCCAGAGCTTCAAGGATACGATGGAAGCCATCGGCCAGCCCTGCATCCCTTCCAAGGTCGTAACGGATGTTGACGATGCTCTCGCTTTCGCAGAAGAGATCGGCTATCCGGTAATCGTAAGACCTGCCTTCACATTAGGCGGCACGGGCGGCGGAATCGCGAACGATCCCGAGCAGCTCCATGAGATCGCGAGGAACGGTCTGGCGCTGTCACCCATCACGCAGGTCCTGATCGAGCGCGGCATCGCAGGATGGAAGGAGATCGAGTTCGAGGTCGTAAGAGACAAGGACGGCAACGTCATCACTGTCTGCTCGATGGAGAACCTCGATCCGGTCGGCGTTCACACCGGCGACTCCATAGTCATCGCACCTGCGGTAACACTCTCAGACAAGGAATACCAGATGCTGAGAACGGCATCTCTTAACATCATCGAAGCTCTCGGCGTAGAGGGCGGATGTAACTGCCAGTTCGCATTAGAACCCAACTCGTTCGAGTATGCGGTAATCGAGGTCAACCCGAGAGTATCCAGATCTTCCGCACTCGCTTCCAAGGCGACGGGTTATCCCATCGCGAAGGTCGCTACCAAGATCGCCCTGGGCTACAGGCTCGACGAGATCGTCAATGCGGTAACGGGACACACATATGCTGCTTTCGAGCCGGCACTCGACTATGTTGCGGTAAAGTTCCCGAAGTGGCCCTTCGATAAGTTCGTATATGCGAAGAGAGACCTCGGCACGCAGATGAAGGCGACAGGTGAGGTCATGGCGATATCCGACTCCTTTGAGAGCGCCCTGATGAAGGCCGTAAGAGGAGCAGAGATCCATGCGGAGACATTAAAGCTCGACAAGCTCGCAGAGCTGTCCGACGAAGACATCGAAGCAGGCGTCATCGAAGTAACAGACGAGAGACTGTTCTATGTGGCTGAGGCCATAAGAAGAGGCGTCACCATAGAGAAGATCCACGCAGATACCAAGATCGATCTGTGGTTCCTTGCAAAGATCAGGAACCTCATCGACTTTGAACTCGAGCACACGGGCAAAGCGCTCAGCGAAGAAGAATACCTGAAGGCAAAGAAGCTCGGATTCACCGACAAGGCTCTTGCCGGGATAACGGGAAGCAACCCGGGCTTCTCCGTCAAGCCGACATTCAAGATGGTTGATACATGCGCAGGCGAGTTCGCAGCGCACACTCCGTACTTCTATGCGACATATAACACGCAGGCCGCCGGCGGCGAGAACGAAGCTGAGTTCGAGAAGGAAGGCGACAAGGATAAGAAGACGGTCATCGTATTTGGTTCAGGCCCGATCAGGATCGGCCAGGGAATCGAGTTCGACTATGCTGCGGTTCACTGCGTACATGCGCTCCGTGATCTCGGCTACCGCGTTGTCATCGTAAACAACAACCCCGAGACGGTATCGACTGACTTCGATACGGGTGACAGACTCTACTTCGAGCCGCTCACGCCTGAAGATGTCATGAACATCGTCGACCAGGAGAAGCCTTTTGGCGTAGTAGTTGCTTTCGGCGGACAGACTGCGATCAAGCTTACAAAGACACTGTCCGAGAACGGCGTAAACATCATAGGAACATCAGCTGATTCCATCGACATGGCTGAGGACAGGGAGAGGTTCGACGAGCTCCTGGAGCGCCTCGGCATCGCAAGGCCGAAGGGATTCTCCATCCTCACGAGCGAAGAGGCTCTCGAGGCTGCGAACAAGCTCGGTTACCCCGTTCTCCTCAGACCTTCCTACGTCCTCGGCGGACAGAACATGATCATCGCGTTCAGCGACGCTGACGTAACCGAATACATGAAGATCATCCTGGCACAGGGCATCGAGAACCCTGTCCTCATCGATAAGTACATCCAGGGAAGAGAGCTCGAGGTAGATGCCATCTACGACGGCAAGGACGTTCTCATCCCCGGCCTCATGGAGCACGTCGAGCGTACGGGTATCCACTCCGGAGACTCGATCGCGATGTATCCCGCGAAACACATCTACGATGACATGTACAGACGCCTGCAGGAGACCACGGCGGCCATCTGCGACGGTCTCGGCTCCATCGGCATCGTGAACATCCAGTACATCGTAAAGGACAATCAGATATACATCATCGAGGTCAATCCGAGAGCATCGAGGACCGTGCCTTACATGAGCAAGGTAACGGGCATCCCGATGGTAGATGTTGCCATCGAAGTAAGCCTCGGCAGGAAGCTCGCAGACATGGATTACGGCACGGGCTTCTACAGGCAGTCGCCTTATACCGCGGTCAAGGTACCGGTGTTCTCTTTCGAGAAGCTGACGGATGTTGATACGCAGCTGGGACCCGAGATGAAGTCCACGGGTGAGGTCTTAGGCGTCGGAAGGAACCTGTCGGAGGCGCTGTTCAAGGGCCTCGTCGCAGCAGGCTACAAGATGTATAAGAACGGCGGTATCTTCATCACCGTAAGAGATTCTGATAAGCCTGAGATCGTCGAGATCGCCAAGAAGTACGACGCACTCGGATTCAAGCTCTATGCCACGGGAGGAACTGCTGCTGCATTAAGACAGTCCGGCATGGAGGTCACGGTCGTATCGAAGATCCACGAATCAGACACGAATAACACCATGACCCTACTCGAGAGCGGCAAGATCAACTACATCATCTCGACCTCCGCGAAAGGAAGACTTCCCGCGAGAGACTCCGTTAAGCTGCGCCGCCGTGCGGTAATGCTCGGCATACCCTGCCTTACGGCTGTTGATACAGCAAACGCTCTTGCAGACTCACTGATGAGCAGATACAGCGAGATCAACACGGAGCTCGTTGACATCAACAACATGAGAGAGCAGAGAAGGAAGATCAACTTCATCAAGATGCAGGGTATCGGCAACGACTACATATACATCGACTGCCTCGAGAACATGGTGGCATCTCCGGAGTCACTGTCGGTATACATGAGCGACAGGCACTTCGGCGTAGGCGGTGACGGCATCGTCCTCATCGCGCCTTCCAAGGTCGCTGATGCGAGGATGATAATGTTCAATCTGGACGGCTCTGAAGGCAACATGTGCGGCAACGCGATCAGGTGCGTCGGTAAGTACATGTACGACTACAGAGGCCACAAGAAGAGACACATGACCATCGAGACCAAGAGCGGCATCAAGAAGCTCGAGCTCATGACTTCCGGCGACATCGTCGTACGAGTCAAGGTCGACATGGGCAAAGCAGAGTTAGAACCCGCGAAGATCCCGGTAACTCTGGAAGGCGATAAGATCGTAGACAGAGCAGTCGATATCGACGGCGAAGAATACAACATCACCTGCGTATCGATGGGCAACCCCCATGCGGTAGTATTTACCGAACTCGTGGATGTCATGGATCTCGAGAAGATAGGTCCGAGATTCGAATACAACAAGATCTTCCCGGAGCGCGTCAATACGGAGTTCGTCAAGGTAATAGACGATCACACCCTCAAGATGCGTGTGTGGGAGAGAGGCTCCGGCGAGACGATGGCATGCGGTACCGGTGCATGCGCCACAGTAGTTGCGGCATGCCTCAACGGCTACTGTAAGAAGGGTGAAGACATAAGAGTCATCCTCAAGGGCGGCGATCTGATCATCAACTACACCGACGAAACCGTCTACATGACCGGTAAAGCCGAAACCGTTTTCGAAGGCGAAGTAGAGGTTTAAGCTTCGACAGCGTATTTAGGAGAATTATAATGAAACGACCGTTAGCAGTGTCAGGACTTGTGTACCTAACCGTGCTGACGGTCGTCTTTTATTTCCGCACACCGGCGGTCATGCTCGCCGTCACCGCAGCGGCAACGTTGATGGTCTGTGCGGTTTTGGTGCTGCGGCATTTCAAGCCGCTTCCGGTTGCGGCGCTTGTCACCGCCGGTGTGTCGGCGTTGCTGGCAGTTCTGTCGATATTTCTCAATCAGAATTTTACGGTGCAGCCGCTGCTCGATCGTTATATCGGCAAAGCGGTTCGGGTAGAGGGCTACCTCGGCGATTTGGTCACGGAGAACAAGCGCGGCAAGACCTACATCATTCACACCGAAACCATTGACGGCGCTCCGTGCAGCACCAAAATCAGTTACACGGTCTTTTCCAAAAAGGACTGGGAGCCGTTTGACAAGCTGTGCGTCACGGTCACGCCCAAGCCCTCCACCTATGCCTATTCGCTCAGCCGCAGTATTTATCTGCGTGCGGCAGAGTCGAAGAAGGCTGATTTGGTAATGACCGGAGAAAAACACCGGTCATTCTACGCATCGGCGGTCGCCCTCCGTTTGGAGATGCAGAAAATATTGGACAACTACCTTGACGACAATGCGCAGTCGCTCGCGTCGGCGGTGCTGCTGGGCGAAAAGAACGCGCTGGAACCCGATGTGCGCGACGCCTTTTCCGATACCGGCATGTCCTATCTGGTGGTCGTTTCGGGTATGCACCTGGCGATCATCACCATGCTGCTCAAAAAACTGCTCAAACCGCGGTTTGGTGCAAAGGGCATTTTGCGTATGATTCTCATCACCGCGTTTGTATTGCTGTTTGCCGCCGTGACAGGCTTTACGCCGTCTGTGGTGCGCGCGGCGGTGATGATGCTGTTTATCGTGGCAGCGCCCTTGTTCCGGCGCGAATCCGACAGTGTCAACGCGCTCGGCGCAGCGGCGTTGGTGCTTACGCTGCCGAATCCCTATGTCGTCGGCAATGTGGGCTTGCTGCTCTCGTTTGCGGCGACGCTCGGCATTCTGCTCTGGGCGGATACGATCCTGAGATCCTGCACAGCGGTGCTGCACCTGTCTTTGCAGCCGCGCAGGGAAAAGACCCGGATCGGCAGAGCAGCGGACTTATGCAAACGAGCCGCCGCGTTGCCGATCGGCTTGTTTGCGGTCTCGCTCTCCGCAACACTCTGGACGATCCCGCTTGCCATGGTATTATTTGGCAGGATCACGCCTGCCACGGTGCTGATCTCGTTTGTCGCCTATCCGCTCACCTTCTTGCTGCTGTTGCTTTCGCTGTTGTTGGTGCTGACAGCATGGAGTCCGCTCGTGCATG
>JAEEGK010003177.1_pt1 | contig 41055 bp, 33 predicted proteins | sample 8958771 | NCBI WGS metagenome assembly JAEEGK01 (sample SAMN16246547, study PRJNA631951) | gut metagenome | biome: gut microbiome; feature: rumen; material: SC-attached | host: Bos | place: Iran: Karaj | collected 2018-10
CTTCGGGATCTCCAGCGTCACCACGCCGTTCTCGTAGCGGCACTTAACCGATTCCGGCTGTACGTCGCCGACGTAGAAGCTGCGGCTCATCGAGCCCACATAGCGCTCGCTGCGGATGACCTTCTTCTCCTGCTTCTCCTCTTTTTCAAGGTTCTTTTCCGCACTGACGGTCAGATAGCCTTCCTTGAGGTCCACATGGATGTCCTCTTTTTTGAAGCCGGGCAGATCCACGTTCATTTCATAGCCGTCCTCGCTCTCATGCACGTCGGTGCGCATCAGGTTCCTTGCATGCTTGCCGTACAGCTCGCGCTCCTGCGGCCACGGCGTCAGTTCAAAGCTCCTGTCAAACAGGTCGTCGATCCAATTACGATTCCAAATACTGGGCAGCATAGGTCACACTTCCTTTCTCTTTGTCACATTCCCGCGGATCTCAGCCTGAAACCGGATAGCTTGCGGCATCTTTTCCGTCGCTTCGGCTTCGTCGGATCTTGATTGACCGCCGGTCAATCAAGATCCTCCTCATGGAATCGGCGAAAAATCTTTTCGCAATCCGATCCGCTTTCATGCCTCGCTCCGCGTCCCTTGTGCCCTCGGACATCCTTTAGGATGTCCTTCTTTCTTCTTTCAATACCCATTATACGCAACGTTTTAGCACTGTCAATAGGAGAGTGCTAAACGTCACAAAGGAAACACAATCGACAAAATTGCGACACAATCACGCTGCGGCGCGCGGCTTTCGGGCGGCAATGAAGACGAGAAGAACGCCGAGCGCGACAAGGCCTTCGCAGAGGATCAGCGACGTGCCAACGCCGAGATGCGACAGCGACAGTCCGCCGAACAGCATGCTGACGACGCCGGACAGAAGGCCGGTCTCGGTCAGGAGCATCTGCCCTTTCACCTGATCGGCGGGGTCGACCGCGTCGTTCGCATAGTACAGCGACGCCGGGGTGAAGATCGCGTAGCAGAGCATCTGCATCGCGAAGGAGGCGTAGACCGCCCACGGCCCGACCGGCACAAGCGCGGCGAGCAGCAGAAGCCCCGTTTTCAGCAGATAGAAGCAGGCGGAGATCAGCAGCGGCAGGCGGTCGCCGGTGCGCTTGCGCAGATGCGAATACGCGATCATCGCGGGGAACTCGACGAGCGCGGCGATCGCGATCATCACGCTCATGTCGCCGCCGGTCACGTCCGTGATGCTCTTCAGATAGGAATTGATAAACATGTGCGGCACGTTCAGCACAAGCGTGCCGACACAGAACAGCAGGAGCCGCGGATAGCGCCGGAGCAGGGAAAACACGTTCCCGACCGGCTCGGCGGCACGGCAGGCGGTGCGGTGCGGCGCAAACCACAGCGCCACGAGCAGCAGCGCGGCGTTAGCGGCGATGTACACCCAGAGGAGCGCTTCGATGTGCAGCGACGCCAGCGCGCCCAAAAGCAGCGACGCCAGCGCGTACGCCACGCTGCCGACCCCGCGCGCAAAGGAAAGGTCGAGCGATTCGCCGCGGTTCAGGTAGTGAAAGCCGACCGCGTTGACGAGCGGCTGCATGGCGAGCGTCACGCAGGACATGGCGCCGAACGAGATCGCAAGCAGCGGCAGCGCGCGCGCCGATACGCGGGTCAGCGCCGCAATCAGGATGCACAGGATCGCGCAGCCGACGATCCCGGTTTTCAGCGTAACGCGCTTCTCCCGGTCCGCCGCCTGTGACAGCAGCGGCTGCAGCAGCATCGACGCAAGATACGCAAGAGCAAGGACGAGGCCGATCTCGGCGGTCGAAAAGCCGTAGTACAGCAAAAAGCGCTCCGCATAGGCGTACACCATGCAGGACGTCATCCAATAGAAACCGAAAAGAGCGGACAGCTTGAACGTGCGAAATACCATGCCGGGATCCTTTGAAGGCGGGAATCGGAAGGGATCTTCCATTTTGTATCTTACCAAATCGCGGCCGCACCGTCAATACGGTAATTCTGCAATCAACCAGCAGTAGAACGGAAAAGAATTCGCCTCGCTTGAAATACAGAAAAAACGCGTTATAATAAGGGCATAAGATCGATCTGAAGAAATCAAAAACAAACAACAGTTTAGGAGGAAACAACCATGATCGGTATGAATATCAAACAGTTAAGACAGGAAAAACACATCAAGCAGGACACCCTGGCGGACGCGATCGGCGTCTCCGCGCAGGCGGTCAGCAAATGGGAGACCGGCGCAAGCGATCCGGACATCGCGCTTCTGCCGAAGCTTGCGACCTATTTCGGCGTCAGCATCGACGAGCTCTTTGAGGTGCCGCGCGCCGAGAAGATGGAGCGCATCCAGAACATGATCTGGGACGAGCGCCGCATCCACCCGGAGACCTTCGACCGCACCGCTGCGTACCTCGAAGGCATCCTCAAGGAGGATCCGAAGGACGCGGAAGCACTTACCATGCTCGCCGAGCTTTACAACCACCGCGCCCACAGCGATCACGAGAACGCGTCCTACTATGCGGAGCGCGCGCTCGAAGCCGACCCGGCGGACGAGAACAACGCATGGGCGGCATACCTCGAGGCGAACAACGCGCCGTGCGGCGACAACTGGCTCGACAACCACTTCTCCGCGATCCGCTTTATCCGCGCGTTCCTCGAAAAGAACCCGGACGACCGCTACGCAAAGATCATCCTTGCGGAAAACCTGCTTGCGGATCACCGGCTTGACGAGGCGGAAGCGGCGATTGCGCAGATGAAGAAGGACGACGCATACCTTAATTACAGCGCAAAGCTGGCATTCATGAAGGGTGACTGCGAGGAGGCGCTGAAGCTCTGGAAGAAGGCTGCGGCGGACTATCCAAACCGCTGGCAGGCGACCGACGCTTTGGGCGAGGGATACCTTGCGCTGGGTATGTATGAAGAAGCGCTCGACGCATTCGAGAAGAGCTTTACCATGCAGACCGCCCCGCGCTACACCGACGGACTGTTCGCAAGAGCGCAGGTGCACGAGCTGATCGGCGACTATGCGGGCGCGATCGAGGACCGCAGGCGCATCATCGAATGCCTGAAAACCGAGTACAACGTGACCGACGGCGAGAGCGTCGACGAGAATCTCAGAGAGATCGAACGCCTGAAGGCACTGATGAAACGATAACCGAAGCACCCGAAGGAGCCGCACGCGGCTCCTTTTTCTTTATGCTTGACAGCGGAGGGTTCTGCCCATACAATATATAATAAGAGGGGGGAGATCCTTCATAACACAGGGGGTACGAATCGAAATGGAAAAGAAGAAGTCTCTTTTGATCCGCCGCATCATTGCGATCGCGCTGACGGTGCTTGCGGCCGCAAGCCTGTTCTGGCCGTCGATGATCCGGCTGAATTCCGACTATCGGGAAATGCTCAACGCAAAGCTGTCGCAGACACCGCCGTATGAGCTCGAACGCAGTCTTCAAAGAAACGCCAGAGACATTGCTTCCAAGCTGAACGCAGATCCGCAGAAGGTCTTTTCGGATATGAAAAAGCTGTACGGCATTGTAAAAGACGGCTCGGCCACCGCGTATGAGCTGCAGCAGGCCGCGCTGATCGGAGGCGGATACAGCGACCAGGTGAAGGCCATGATCGATCAGCAGCTGAGCTATAGGATCTACGATTCATACTATGACGCCTATACCTACCAGACCATACCGGCAGCCGAGACGTACAAGAACTATGTTACCTACGCAAAGATCGGCGTGATCGTCTACAACGTCCTGTTCTTCGCGATGCTGGCGTGCTGCCTGCTGTCGATCGTGCTGATGATCCTGAACAAGCGCGCGCTGAACGTGCTGCACACCGTCTTTGCCTTCCTGCTCATCGGCGCGTTCACGGCGGCGATCATCCTGTCGAATCGCTATACCAAGGGGTCTTTCTACTCTCTCTTCGGATCGTCCCGGTATTACGGCGAGTACGAAGGCAGCATTCCGAACCCGTTCGTTCCCGGCGTCAGCCTGTTTTTGACGCCGATCCTCTCGCTTGCCGCCTGCATCCTCTATCGGCGCGGCAGCAAGGAAAAAGCGGCGGCGCCCGCGTATACGTCCGCATATGCGCCCGCATACACGGCCGCGTGGCAGCCGCAGCCGGAACCGGCTAAGGATTGGACCTGTCCGTGCTGCAACGCGAAAAACCCGCTCGAAGCGGACTTCTGCGAGTATTGCGGCGGCAGAAATCCCGCGCCGATGCCGAAGAAACCGGTACAGCGGACGGTGTTCTGCACCCATTGCGGCAAGCAGATCGACGCCGATATGCGCTTCTGCAAGTTCTGCGGCAAGCAGCAGTTCTGAAGCAATCCTTGAAAGGGCGAGCAATCGCCCTTTTTGTTTTGCGCTGCCGCGGCTTATCCGATCCGCGTCGTCCTGATCCAGTAGCCCGCGCCGTCGCTGCCGCGCAGATACCGCGTAAAGCCGACGAGCGCGCGCGGCGGTCGCGGCGCGGCGCGGCCTTTGACCGCAAGGATCTGCAGCGTGCCGCCGGGACCGCGCCACGTTCCCTCATAATGCGGCAGAACGTCCGGCCCGTCCGTATATCGCCATGTCGCCCCCGGGAAAGCCTGCGGAAACAGGTCGATGCCGCCGCTATTATCCCTATTTTGCACCATACATGGGGATTCATACGCGTTGTAGAACGCTTCTGCATGCCGCAGCAGCAGGGAAAACTCCGCCGTATCCCGCGCCGTCTCGTCAATATCGGCGGGCGGATCGGTCTCTATGGTGCTATTTAGGGACATAGTATCCGCAGCTTCCGCCGGTTCCGCCGCATCCTCCGGCCATACATGGGATATATTTGTCTCATTTTGAACCGGGTTTTTCTCCGGTTCGTTCTTGGTGCATATTTGGGATAACATCTTTCGGAAATCCTCCAACGGCGTCGCTGCGTCCGCGGCGGCGCAGCAGGTTTCCTGTCCCTCGTGCATGCCGAGCAGCGCGACGGCGCCGGGCAGAGAGACCTCGGCGTCGGGGACGACCGGCACGGCTTCGGTGCCGGAGAACAGCCAGAAGCGTCCCTCGATCGGCGCGGTCGGCGTGAAGCGCACGCGGTCGTTTTCGATGCGGACAAGGCCCGCCGGCATGCCGTCCGGGCGTCTTGCGATCCAGTAACGTAACATGAAATCACCTCACCGCTATTGTATTTTTTCCGATTTCATAGTATGATACAATCAGAGTATTATCGGAGGGCAACTATGGTATATCTGATTGCATTGCTTTTGGGGCTGGTGCAGGGCCTGTGCGAGTTTCTGCCGGTCTCCAGCTCGGGGCATTTGTTTTTGATTGAAAAGCTGACGCAGGGCGCGGTCGGCGAGGATTATTTCGGCATGTTCTTCACGGTCATGCTGCACGTTGCGACGCTGGTGACCGTCTGCGTCGTCTATCGCGAGCAGCTTTGGGGCATTTTGAAGCACCCGATCCAGCCGCTGACGCTGCATCTGATCATCGCAACGCTGCCGACGGTCGCGTTTGCGCTGATCCTCAAAAAGTTCGACAAGCTCGACGCGTGGCTGGAGCAGGGCAACCTGCTCGGCGTGAGCTTCCTTCTGACCGCGGCGTTTCTGACCGTCAGCGAGCTGATGTGCCGCCGCCGCAGGGCAAAGAAGTCGATCGACACGATGCGATGGACCGACGCGCTTGTGATCGGCGGAATGCAGGCGATCGGCGTACTGCCGGGCGTTTCGCGTTCCGGCTCGACCATCGCGGGCGCACTCGGCATGCGCATCGATCGCAAAAGCGCCGCAAACTTCTCGTTCCTGCTGTCGGTTCCGGCGATCCTCGGCAGCCTTGTGCTGGAGCTCTATAAGCTTGTCAAGAACCCGTCGTCGGTCAATTTCAACCTGGAATTCGGCGTCGCGCTGATCCTTGCGATGCTCGTTGCGGCGATCTCCGGCTATTTTGCGATCCGCTTCATGATCCGGCTGATCACGAACAAGGGCTTGCTCGGCTTTGCGATCTACACCGGCGTGCTCGGGATCGTCGTGCTGATCCTGCAGATCACCAAGACACTGGGATTCGGCTTTACGCCGTTCGGAGGATAAGATGAGACTGGATAAGTGGCTGAAGGTTTCGCGCATCATCAAACGGCGCACCGTCGCAAACGAGGCGGCGGGCGCGGGCCGCGTTTCGATCAACGGCAAGGTCGCAAAGCCCGCGAGCGAGGTCAAGCCGGGCGACACGATCGACATCCTGCTCGGCGGCAAGCACATGCTGTGCCGCGTCGAAAAGACACCGGAGGTCGTGCGCAAGGAGGACGCGGATTCCCTGTACACCGTGCTTTCGGGGGACGCATGAGCGCCGCCGGGGTTCTGCTGTGCGGCGGCTCGTCGAACCGCATGGGCTTTGACAAGCTGAATACGCCCCTTGCGGGCAGGACCGCGATCGAACGCTCGATGGACGCGCTCGTGCAGGGCGGCTGCGATTCGCTGGTGTTCGTCGTGAGCGAGGCGAGCCGACAGACGGTTGCGTCGCTTGCCGTGCCCGTGCCGTTTTCGATCGTGCCGGGCGGAGCGGAGCGCACCGACTCGGTGCGGAGCGGGCTTTCGGCAGCGTGCGGCGACGTTGCGGTCATCCACGACGCGGCGCGCTGCTTTGTCGCGCCCGATCTTGTGCGCCGCTGCATCGAAGCAGCCGCCGCGACCGGCTCCGGCGTGGCCGCGCTGCCCGTGACCGATACCGTCGTGCGCATTGAAAACGGCGCTTCGGAAACGCTCGACCGCAGCAAGCTTTTCCGCATGCAGACGCCGCAGGCGTTTTCTTTGGACCGGATCCGGGAAGCCTATGCAGAGGGGACCTTTGCGACCGACGACGCGACGCTGTACGCAAGGCGGTTCGGCGCGCCGACGCTGGTTGCGGGATCCGAGGACAACCGCAAGCTGACGACCGAGGCCGACTGGGCTTGGGCCGCCGCCCGCCTTTGTCCGCCCGTTTACGGGATCGGCTTTGACACGCACCGGCTTGTCGAGGGGCGAGCGCTCTTCTTGGGAGGCGTGCAGATCCCGTTTGAAAAGGGGCTCTTGGGCCACTCGGACGCGGACGTGCTGCTGCACGCGATCATGGACGCGATCTTAGGCTGTCTGAAGCTCGGCGACATCGGCAAGCTGTTTCCCGACACCGATCCGCAGTACGCGGGCATTTCGAGCCGCGTTCTGCTCCGGCAGGTCGGTGAGCTGGTGCAAAAACGGGATATGGTTGTCTCGCACATCGATGCGACAGTGATCTGTCAGCGGCCGAAGCTGGCGCCGCACCGGGAAGCGATCGCGCGCACGATTGCGGAGGATCTCGGCATTTCGGCGGACGCGGTGTCGGTCAAGGCGACGACGACGGAAGGAATGAACGACGAGGGACGCGGCCTTTGCATTTCGGCGCAGGCGATCGCCTCCCTCGCACACAGATAATATGGAGCGAAAAGATCAGGACCTTTGCATCTACGGCGCAAGGGAGCACAACCTCAAAAACATCGATCTCGTCATCCCGCGCAACAAGCTGGTCGTGATGACGGGCGTATCCGGCTCGGGCAAATCCAGCCTCGCGTTCGACACGATCTACGCGGAGGGGCAGCGGCGCTATGTCGAGAGCCTGTCCTCGTATGCGCGCATGTTCATCGGACAGATGGACAAGCCGGACGTCGACCGCATCGACGGCCTGTCGCCCGCGATCTCGATCGACCAGAAGAGCACCGGCCACAATCCGCGCTCGACGGTCGGCACGGTCACGGAGATTTATGACTATCTGCGCCTTCTGTACGCGCGCTGCGGCATTCCGCACTGTCCGAAGTGCGGCCGCGTGATCGAACGGCAGTCGGTCGACACGATCGTGGATCAGATCATGGCGCTGCCCGCGGGCACGCGGCTGCAGATCATGGCGCCGTGCGTGCGCGGACGGAAGGGCGAGCATCAGAAGGTGCTGGAACGGCTGCAGCGCGAGGGCTACGTGCGCGTGCGCATCGACGGCGAGATCTACCCGATCGAGGAAGCGCCCGCGCTCGACAAGCAGAAAAAGCACACGATCGAGGCGGTCATCGACCGCATCGTGCTGAAGGAGGGCGTCGAAAGCCGCCTGACCGAATCGCTGGAGCACGCGTTCGCGCTCGGGCAGAACCTTGCGATCGTTGCGGTGCAGGACGGCGACGAGCTGCTGTTTTCGCAGAACTACGCCTGTCCCGACTGCGGGATCGCGCTCGAGGAGCTTGCGCCGCGCGCGTTCTCGTTCAACAACCCGTTCGGCGCGTGCCCGACGTGCCTCGGCCTCGGCGAACAGATGAAGATCGATCCGACCCTGCTGGTGCCGGACGAATCGCTGTCGCTGAACGAGGGCGCGATCGTCGCGCCCGGCTGGAAGAGCGGCGCGAACAACGTGTTTTCCGATATGTACTACGAGGCGATCGCGCGGCATTTCGGCTTCTCGCTCGACACGCCGTTTTGCGAGATCCCGAAGGCGGGCCGCGACGCGCTGCTGTACGGCACGAAGGAGAAAATGGAGGTGCGCTACGAGCGCGAGTACGGCGGCGGGCACTTTCTTGCGACGTTCGAGGGCATCGTGCCCAACATGGAGCGGCGCTATCGCGAGACGCAGAGCGACTGGGCCAAGGCGGACATCGAAAGCTATATGGCGCACATTCCCTGCCCCGACTGCAAGGGCAGGCGTCTGAAACCGACGTCGCTTGCCGTCACGGTCGGCGGGATCAACATCGCCGATCTGTGCGACATGAACGTGCGCCGCTCGCGCGACTTTCTGCACGAGCTTGTGCTGACGCCGACGCAGCAGACGATCGCCGCCGCGATTCTGAAGGAGCTGGACGCAAGGCTCGGCTTCCTTGTCAACGTCGGTCTCAATTACCTGACGCTTTCGCGCGGGGCGGCGACGCTGTCCGGCGGCGAAAGCCAGCGCATCCGGCTCGCCACGCAGATCGGCAGCGGACTCGTCGGCGTGCTGTACATCCTCGACGAGCCGAGCATCGGCCTGCATCAGCGCGACAACGCAAAGCTTCTGGAGACCTTAAAGGGCCTTCGCGATCTCGGCAATACGCTGATCGTCGTCGAGCATGACGAGGAGACCATGCGCGCCGCCGACTTCATCGTGGACATCGGCCCCCGCGCCGGCGTGCACGGCGGCGAGATCATGGCGGCCGGCACCCCCGAGCAGGTCATGGCGTGCGAACAGTCGCTGACCGGCCAATACCTGAGTCATAAACGCACCATCCACGTCCCCCGGACGCGGCGGCCCGGCAACGGACATCTGCTGACGGTGCGCGGCGCGCGGGCGAACAACCTGAAAAACATCACGGTCGACTTCCCGCTCGGCAGATTCATCTGCGTGACCGGCGTATCGGGCTCCGGCAAGTCGTCGCTGGTCAACGAGGTCCTGAAAAAGCGGCTGCTGCACGATCTGAACCGCGCAAAGACGCGCGCAAAGGACCACGACGGCATCGACGGGATCGAATTTCTCAACAAGATCATCGACATCGACCAAAGCCCGATCGGCCGCACGCCGCGGTCGAACCCCGCGACCTACACGGGGCTGTTCGATCTGATCCGCGCGCTGTACGCGACCACGCCGGACGCGAAGCTGCGCGGCTACACAAGCGGACGGTTCTCGTTCAACGTCAAGGGCGGCCGCTGCGAAGCGTGCAAGGGCGACGGCATCGTGAAGATCGAGATGCACTTTTTGCCCGACGTGTACGTCCCTTGCGAGGTCTGCCACGGCAAGCGCTACAACCGCGAGACCCTGGAGGTGCGCTACAAGGGCAAGAACATCTTTGATGTGCTCGACATGACGGTCGAGGAGGCGCTGCCGTTCTTCGCGCAGCACAGCAACATCAAGCGCATCCTGCAAACGCTCGACGACGTGGGCCTTGGCTACATCAAGCTCGGCCAGCCTTCGACCACGCTCTCCGGCGGCGAAGCGCAGCGCATCAAGCTTGCGACGGAGCTGTCCCGCCGCGACACCGGCCGCACGCTGTACGTACTCGACGAGCCGACCACCGGCCTGCACACGCACGACGTCAAGCGGCTTTTGGAGATTCTGAACCGGCTTGCCGACGCCGGCAGCACGGTCATCGTCATCGAGCACAACCTCGACGTCATCAAGTCCGCGGACTGGATCATCGACCTCGGTCCCGAGGGCGGCGACGACGGCGGCACGGTGATCGCAACCGGCACGCCCGAGCAGGTCGCGCAGTGCGAACAAAGCTACACCGGTCAATTCCTCCGCCGCGCGCTCGGGATGGAATAAGAAGATTTGCAGTGGACGCCGACCCCGGCGTCCCGGAAGAAAGGAACGGGAATGAAAGTGCTGCGGATCGTTTGTATACTGCTTGGTGCAATTTTGGTACTGGATACGATCGTCGTGTCCATGCTGTCCAACTTCAATCTGGGCGTGATCCTGCCCGCGATCCTCGGCGTGCCGCTTCTGCTGCTTGGTGTGTTTATGCACCATACGGACCACGGCTTCCTTGCGTTCGTCAAGTGGTTCCTGCTCGGCTGCTATGCGCTCGGCACGGTGTACCTGATCGTGCTCGGCGTTTTCATGGGCACGGCGGCGAAGCGTGCGGACAAGGTGGATGCGGACGCGCTGATCGTGCTCGGCGCCGCGGTGCACGGCGACCGCGTGACGTGGGTGCTTTCGAATCGCCTTGACACGGCGGCGGACTACCTTGAGGCGCATCCGGACGCGCTCTGCGTCGTGACCGGCGGGCAGGGCGACGGCGAAAGCGTCAGCGAAGCCTCGGCCATGCAAAAGTACCTTGTCGAGCGCAAGGGCATCGACCCCGCGCGCATTCTCGTCGAGGACAGGGCGACAAGCACGCTCGAAAATTTCCGATTCTCCAAGGTTCTGATCGAGCAAAAGCTCGGCAAGGACGCACGCATTGCCTTTGTCACGACCGATTTCCACGTCTTTCGCGCGGGGCGCGTCGCAAAGAAAGCCGGGCTGGACGCCGTCGGCATCGCCGCGCCGGACGTCTGGTACATCAAATTCAACAACTTCCTGCGCGAGTGCGTCGGCATCACGGTCTACGGGCTGCGCGGGGATATGTAAGTGTCAGACATAAATAAACAGCCTGTCCCGAAAATGGGACAGGCTGCTTTTGTGTCTTGTGTTCAGTTGATAAAGTCGAAGCCGATCAGGCGCCCGACCTCGGTGAAGCCGACGGACCGGTACAGCGCGTTGGAGGGCGGATAGCTCGTGTCCGCATAGAGCATGACGCGCTCGCCGCGTTCACAGGCGTCCGCGCAGACCGAGCCGACCATCGCCTTTGCGTAGCCTTTGCCGCGATGTGCCTTGTCCGTCACCACATTGCCGATGTACGCAAGGCCGTTTGTACGCTCACGGAAACGCACCAGCGCAACGGTTGTCCCGTTTACGCACCATCCATACGCGTCGTCGCATGTGCAGAAATCGGTCCCTGCGGCAAGGCGGGCCGGTTCGGGGATGGGCTCGCGCGCCTGTTCGCCGAGCTGCGCAAGAAGCTCGCCGCACACGGCGGGATCGAGCGCGCTTGCGGGGACGCGTTCGCCCTCGGCATCAAAGCGGTTTGCGTGTTCGCACAGATACGCGGTCAGCGGCAGCCGCCGCGCAGTCGGAAACGGCAGCGCAAGCTCCAGATAGCGGACGAGACTCGCTCGTCCGATCACGCCCGACAGGTTTTTCGCTTCCTTCAGCACGCAAAGCGACGCGGCAAGCTCGGAAAGCGTTTCGTCCGCGATCCCTTTGCGCGTGTAGATCCATGCGGGAAAGCCCTGCCCCGTGCGCGCAAACAGCAGATCGCGCCCGTCGGAAAGGCAGAGCGCGTCCGGCACGCCGATGAGCTGTCGCATCTTCCGGAAGAGGATCTCCTCCGCGTCGTTTGCGAACGGAAACGCGGCCGCTTCCTCCCGCGAGATCATTCGGATCATATGCTGCATCCCCTGTCTGCGCCGCTGTCCGGCTTCATCAATGCTTGGCTGCTTCGGGAATCTCGATCGGGTCGATCGCGTTGAACTTGGAGATGACGATGTCGACCATGGCCGTTCTGATGTCGGTATCGATCTGGAGCTTCGCACCGTTCAGTGCGCTCTCCATTGCGCGATCAAACAGCGTCCGGACTGCGTCCTTCATATCGATCGTGAAGCGGACAAGCCGGCCGTCTCCGTTGACGCAGAAGGTGACATAAAAGTCGTCGATCTCATCCAGAATCTCATCCATGTCCGCACCGATGCTTTCGAGCGGGTTCTCACCGGGCATGGACAGGATTTCCTTGAAGAATTGCCCGTCGAGGGCGCAGGTGTAGACGGTGACCTTCTCGCCGTTCAGCGTGTCGGTGCCGGTTTCCTGATAGTCCTTTGCGTGCTTCAGCCACGTTTCGATCTGGGAGTAAGGATCCTGTATAGCGGGGACCTCATCGGCGGAGGTCCAGGTTCTGCCGTTGTCGTTGGATATATAGGTGTAGACCTTGCCGCCGACCGTTTCGGCATACGTCAGCGCCGACTGCGTGTAGCCCATCGCGTTCATGGAGATCTCGAAGCGCGCACGGTCCGGATCCTTTTGCTGATCGCCCGAAATGCCGATCATAATCTGCATATCCTGCGAGTAGCCCATATCCGGCAAAGACATGGTCAGATCGATGTCCTCGGTCATTTCATAGTGCATTGAGTTGACGTCCTGCATATTGGTAAAGGCCGTGCGCAGCGTATCCTCGATGTCCGCGGTGCTTCTCGTGCTGCTGCCGGAGCAGCTGCTCCACGGCTTCCACAGCAGCAGGCCGACGACCGCCGCAATCAGCAGCAGCGCAACGACCGCCATCACGATCCAAAGCGCCTTGTGGGATTTCTTTTCCGGCGCTGCAGTCGGCGTATAAACCGGCTGCTCCGGCGTATAGACCGGCTGTTCCGGCACGGGCTCTGTCGGCAGCTTCAGGCCCGGCTGTTCGCTGAACGCCGGCGTCTCGGAAAACGCCTGCTCCGGTTCGGGCTGCGGGGCTTCGATCTTGGCGCCGCAGTTCGTGCAGAACTTGACGCCCTCGTTTACGGGCGTGCCGCAATTCGTACAATACCGCATAGTTTTACCTCATTTCTTTTTCAATAATCGTCCTGTTCCGACAAATACAGTATATCCAAAGCGTCCGCATCTGTCAACATGGCGAAGAAGATAGAAAAAGGGCTGTTCAAACGTGGTTTTGAACAGCCCGATGAAACGGTATCGCGGTTATCCTTCCTTCTTTGACATGAAGTACGACGCGCAGAAGCCGGCGGCAAGGCACAGGATCGCGGCGGGGATAAACCACCAGTTGGTGACCTGACCCGCAAGCCCCGGCCCGAAGCACTTTGCCTTCATGAAGATCGCAAACGGCGACGCAAGCATCAGCGCGAGGATGCCGTAGTACGTCGGCGTCGGATGCTTGTCAAGAAGCCACCGGATCGCCTTGGATACGATCAGAAGGCCGAGTACAATGCCGATTGCAAACGGCACGAGCACGAGAAGGTGGCCGCCCATGTGCGCAAAGTTCAGGGTCACAAGGCAGACGATAAAGCTCTTCAGGTGCGTCATGACGCTGTAATAGTAGCCGAGCACGAGCATGATCATCGAGCCCGAAATGCCCGGCACGATCATGGTTCCCGCGGCGATAAAGCCGAGCAGCAGCGCAAGCAGTGCGCTCCATACGCCGTTGTTCAGCGCGTCGTGCGAGCGATAGACGCCCGTCGTATACGTTACGCCGGTGTTTCGCGCCGTGATCGCAAGCATGCCGTTCTCCCACGCAAAATCGAGAACGTCGTCGTTTTCCAGCTTGAAAAACTCGTTCTTGTCGGCGGTATTCCGGAGCTTGTAGCCGTCCGAGGGCTTGCCGAACGTGCCGCCTGCGCTCTTGATCTCCCAGATCGTATGGTAAAGATCGCCGTTTGCGACGGACAGCGTATCGTCCGCGTCGTCGTACAGGATCACGCGCTCGCCGACGGACAGCGTATCGGACGTGTCGAGCCGCTCAAACGTCTCCGACGAGGAATTGTTGAGAAACGGCAGCAGCACCATGATCGCGATCATCACAAGCGCGATCAGAATGTACCACGGCTTGACCTTCTGTCCTTTGATCTTTTTGAACAGCAGCGGCAGCGAGCCGAGGATCAGCCCCGAGAACAGCAGGATCGTGAAGAACTCAAAGTTGGAGAGCAGCCACGTCACGATGAACGACAGCGCGACGACGCCGAGCACGATGCCGATCGCGTACGGGATCAGCTTTTTGATCGCGGCGCGGCGGCGGGCTTTGTCCTTCGAGGTGATGGAGACGGCGTCCTCATAGACGCCGATGGTGAGCAGCATCGACCCGCCGGACACGCCGGGGATGACGATGGCAAGACCGACCAGCGTGCCCTTCAGCACGGCGACGATCCATTGTAAGATTTTCTTGGACGTATTCATGCTCCCATTGTACGGCGGCGGTCCCGTTTCGTCAACCGCAGATCGCGATTTCTTACATCTTATTCACATTCCCGTGCGCCTTATCCGACAATGCTGCCGTCGATCGCGTTCAGCACCAGCAGCACGCCGCGGTACACGGGGGTCTTGCCGCCGTTGACGCAATACGCGCCGGAAAACGTCCAGACCGGCACGACCTCGTAGCTGCCGACGTGATCCTTGACCGGAACGCGCTTGTAGCCGAGTTGAATCGCTTCGACCTGCATGTCCAGGGTGCGATCGCCGTACGTCGCGTCGTAATCGACAACATAGCCGATGTCGCGCCGGAACAGCTCCTGAATACGCTCAAACGGCAGCGCCTGTTCCGCGCGGACCGCCTCGCCGGGTACGCAGGAAGAGATCCATTCGCAGATCTGGATGCCGTAATCGCCGGTCGTCAGCTGCAGCTGCTCGTCCCGCCAGTACCGCTCATACAAAAGCGACAGGGTCGGTCCGTCCATCACGGTGATCGGCGTGTCGGCGATCGCGCTGCTGTACGGAATGCCGTCAAAGCTGCGCGTATAATACAGAATAAAATGTCCCGTTCCGGGATCGCGGTCGATGCGGTTCAGCGTGAAATCGTTGAGTCCAAGCTGCCGAAGCAGCGTCTCGCCGAGCTCGACGGATCCCTCCTTTGTCCCGGTATGCTCCGGAAACGCTTCGGACGGCGTTTTCAGCACATCCTCCCAAATCTGCATGGAAAGCACGCCGTCGCGCGGATCGTCATTCTTTGTAACCGTACTGAAGCCGAAGCTGCCGATCTCGTCGCCGGTGTCCGGGGAAAACAGCGCGCCCTCTGTCAGACCGTCCCGGCTCGCAGAGAATGCAGCGAAGTCTTCGATATAGTCCGGCTCAATCGCCTCCGGATAGCGCTTCTTGAGTTCGCTCAGTTCGCTCTGCCAGTATGCTCTCGTTCCGGCGATCGCGTCCGGATCGGTTCCGTTTGCGATCAACTCCTCGTCGGACAGATTGATTAGCCCGACAAGCTCCCGCGCTTCGGCGTCCAACTGCCCGATGAACGGATAGTTGTTGCCGTGACTGTCGTGCCGATATGCAGCCGCCTTTGCGCCGCCGAGCGTGCAGCGGTAGAACGTATCGACCTGCTCCGGCGTAAACGATACGGGCGTCAGGCGATAGATGTTGTAGTATTGCCGTCCGACCGCATCGACATCGGCGTCGACGGACACGGTCAGGTTCGGGCGGTTGGGCGTGAAGTCCTCCGTCCAATGCGACGGAAACAGCGCGGAAGGCTCCTCCTGCGCCGCTTCGGGATCCCCATCGGGCTGCACACTGATCGCGGGCCTTGCTTCCGCCTTGTTCACGACGGCCTCCTCCTCCGGCGTGGGCTGACAGGCAAGCAGCATCAAAGCCGCAAGCAGTACAATGATGATTCGTTTCATAATTGACTCCTTTCTTTCGGGAGGCCGGGGTCGGCGTCCCCTACATGACAATGCACTGCGGAATACCTCTTCCGACAGCGCTGTTGTGTTTCATTCGGGGCGCCGGGGTCGTCGCCCCCTACACATGTTGGTAGGTTTTTTACGCGAATTCTCCGGGCAAGGCAATCGTGTTTGAATCGTTATCCGTAGGAGGCGACGACCCCGGCGCCCCGTTTCATTCAAGATTCTCCGGCAGGAGAATCCTCCTTCACATGCTCGAAGAGCATGTATCACACGCCGAAGGCGTATATCACTTTGCGGAGCAAAACATCACCTGCCGCGCAGCGGCAAATATCACTGCGGCAGGCCGCTCAATACCCAAGCTGCGGGTCGATGCGGCTGCCGTCGATCGCATTGATCCGCATGAAGCAGCATCCGATGTCTTCGTGGACATAGGACTGTCCGTCCGGGGCGGCGGACACACGCGGATCGTGCTGCAGGGGGTTCAATCCCTCATTCAGTTCGGACACGATCATCCTGCCGTAAAAGAACCAGGTCGGCACCATCAGATAGATATTCGGATCGTTTTCCTTGCGCACGCGGGACATGCCGAGCACGATGCGGTCGATCGCGACCGTGACCGTACCGTAATCCTTGTACTCCTCGGCCAGCGGCCAGATCTCCAGCGCCGCCTGCTTTTGGAACGTCTCCGTCACCTGCCCGAACGGCGCAAGCGCAACGCTTTCGTTCACGGTGCGGATCGGCGCGCTCGGATACTGCCAAATGAATTCATTGATGCCGGAATCCCGGATCCAGAATTGGGCGTATTCTTCATTGATCGGCGCAATGTACTGGACCTTATCCACTGCTGCATAATACCCGAAATCATCCTGCTGACTTTCATAGTAGGGTGCGGGTACGCCGTTTTCGGGACGCGTCAGGATCACGTACCATGCCTGCGGCCACGTTTCACGCGGCGGCCACTCGCCCGAAGCATCCGGATTGCGCGGATGGATGGTCGCGCCCTGCACCACGGACGGCGTATAGCCCGTCTCGCCGAGCCGCTCCATGAACGCCTGCGCGAGCTTGACCGCTTCCTCCTTCGTCATTGCCGTGTCCCGGAGCGCCGCGCCGTCCGGCACGTCGAAATACACCTGATGCCCGACCTCTTCGTCCCAATTGGAAAAACACACACAGCCGGCATAGTTCACCTCCAGCACAGCGGGGTACTTTTTTCCGAAATCGACGGAAACATACAGCCGTCCCTGCTCCTTGAAAGCCGCCTCCGAAAGATCGGCTTCTGCGCCGACGTCATCCGGCGCGGTCCGATACGCCTCCTGCCACGCCTCCAGATCCTTTTGCAGCTCGTCGCGGCGCTCCTGCCATTCTGTCGGGTCGGTCTTGTCCCTGAACTCCGTTTCCCACTCCTCGATCGCGACTTGCAGGGCTTTGATCTCCTCAACGATCTCCGGCTTCGTATCGGAAACCTCCGTGTTCGCCATTTGGATCGTTCGCCCGTCCGCAATGGCCTCCATGACGCGCCGCACCCACTCGATCGTAATGTGTTCCTGCGCGATCTCCGCAACCGGGAGCCGCGTTGTCTCCGGCACGGTCACGTCGGCGTCCACAAGGATCCTCGTGTGCTGACCGTCGATCGGGTCGAGCGTGAAATGACCGGGCGCGTCGTGCGATGTCTCGACCGGCGCGTCGCCGATCCGTTCCTGCAGCACGCCGTCGCTCTTGTTGACGACATAGTCCTCCTCCGGCGTCGGCTGACAGGCGACAAGCAGGGCCAGGACCAGGCAGACAATGACGATTCGTTTCATGGTTTTCTCCTTTCTTTCGGGAGGCCGGGGTCGGCCTCCCCTACATGACAATGCGCTGCGGAATACCTCTTCCGGCAGTGTTATTTTGCTTTTTGACGGGGCGCCGAGGACGTCGCCCCGTTTCATCCGAGATTCTCCATCGGAGAATCCTCCTTCACATGCTCGAAGAGCATATATCACACGCCGAGGGCGTATATCACATCCCGAAGGGATATATCACGTTCCGCGAATGCGGAATAAATCATTGCGGAACGCCGCTCGCGGCTTGCTGCAATGATCCTATCACGGCGCTGCAACAGAATTGCGGAATTTGTATGAATGCAATGCAACGGAACTGTCACTTTTTGGTGAATTGCGCAGCCGACGGCAAGACCGTGAAGATGCGGTTTTGCAATTCGTTGCGGTTTTTGACAAATTTCCGTCAAAATCCGGAGATATAATACGGACATCAAAAGGAAGGTGAACGAAATGGAATACAATTACTCTCCCAAACACAAACGGACCGGCGTGGGCGCGTCGGTGCTGATCGCCGTTACGGTCATGGCGGTGGTCGTCGGCCTGTTTGCCGGAGTGGTCCTGATGCATCATTCGACCGGGAACGAACAGAGCAAGACAGCCGCGCTCCCCGCGGCGAGCGAACCGACCGCCGAACCCACGACGGAGGCGGCGCAGGTCAGCGTCGTGCCGAACGGCTTTGCGTACGACGGGCAGTACACCCGCGCGCAGGTCGTGGAGCTTGCCGCGCCGAGCGTCGTCGGCATCGACGGCGTGTTTGAAAAGACCGTGTCCTACTGGGGCCGTGCTCAGACGTATGAACAGGAAGGCAGCGGCAGCGGCGTGATCCTCAGCGAGGACGGCTATATCGCCACCTGCGCGCACGTTGTCGACGGCGCAAAGAAGCTGACCGTCACGCTGAACGACGACACGTCCTATGAGGCGACGATCGTCGGCACCGATTCGCGCAACGACCTTGCGATCATCAAGATCGACGCGACCGGCCTGGTGCCCGCCACGCTCGGCGACAGCGACATGCTGACCGTCGGCGAGGACGTGATCGCGATCGGCAACCCGCTGGGCGAGCTGCGCGGCACCGCGACGAGCGGCATCATCTCGGCGGTCAAGCGCACGATCACGGTGGAAAACACCGAGATGGAACTCGTGCAGACGGACGCCGCGATCAGCCCCGGCAACTCGGGCGGCGGCCTGTTCAACGCGTCGGGCAGGCTGATCGGCATCGTCAACGCGAAGGTGTCCGACACCAGCGCGGAGGGTCTCGGCTTTGCGATCCCGGTCAACAGCGTCGTCAATGAGATCAACGACATCTTACACTACGGCTACGTCACCGGGCGCGCGTATCTCGGCGTGTACACGCAGAACGTCACGCTGAGCAACGGATACTTCTACGGCGGCACGAACTGCGTGCAGATCACCGAGGTCATCGCGGGCAGCGCGGCGGAGGCCGCGGGGCTGAAGGCCGGCGATCTGATCCTGGAGGTCGACGGCAAGGCCGTTTCCTCGAACGACGCGCTTGCGGATGCGATCGCGGCTTACAACGCGGGCGACACCGCGACGCTGACGATCCGCCGCGACAACAGCCGCGAGACCGTTTCCGTCACCTTCGGCGAGTACGTCCCCGGCGAATAATGTTCCAAAAATACGCAATCCCGCTGTCGATCGGCAGCGGGACTTTTTTTCGTGTACTTCGTTATCCGACGTCCGTCTCCGGGTCCGGGCCTTCGGGATACATGCGTATATAGCGGCGGCGGACGACCATCGAGACCGTGAAGTGCGTCAGCGCGGTGAGGCCCCAGGAGATCGGATAGGAGAGATAGACCATCGTCAGCGTCGGCCACAGCGGGTAGATCAGATAGATCCAGATCAGGCGGAACACGCACGAGCCGAGCAGCGAAATGACCGTGGACAGCGTGGATTTGCCGAGGCCACGCAGCACGCCGGAGCCGACCTCCATAAACGCCAGCAGCACGTACGGGATGACCATCACATAGAAGCGCGTGTACGCCGTTTCGAGCGCAAGCGCGTTGTCGCCGTGGAGGTACAGACCCAGAAGCGGGTGGCGGAACGTCAGAAGGATCGCGCCGCAGGCGATCGCGATCATGGCGGTCACGAAGTAGCAGCAGCGCATGACCGTGCCGATGCGCCTGTACTTTTTCGCGCCGTGGTGCTGGCTCGTGAACGTGACGGACGCCTGATAGACCGAGTTCGTTGCGACGTACGCGAAGCCCTCCAGATTCGTCGCGGCCGCGTTGCCGTCGATGACGGCCGAGCCGCCGTCCGGGCAGGTCGTATTGTTGATGTTGATGATCGTGCTTTGAATCAGCATGTTGGACAGCGAAAACAGCGCGCCCTGTATGCCCGCGGGCAGGCCGTCGCGCAGAATGTCGCGTACGGACGGGCGGTCGACCTTCAGCCGATTCCATTCGAGACGGCACCAGCCCGTATCCTTCAGCATGACAAACCCGAGCGCGACGACGTTCATGGCGTTTGCGATCACCGTCGCCCACGCCACGCCGTCGACCGACATGCCGAGCACGAGCACGAAGAACAGGTTGAGTCCGACGTTCAGAAGCCCCGTCGCCGTCAGGATGACCAGCGGCGTGCGCGTGTCGCCCTTTGCGCGGAAGATCGCGATCATGTAGTTCGATATCGCCAGGAACGGCACGCCGATAAAATAGATGCGCGTGTACAGCGAAGCAAGGTCGAGGATGTGCCCCTGATCGCCCAAAGCCCGCAGCAGCGGACGCGAGATCAGAAGCCCGATGCCGGTACAGATCACGCCGAACAGCACCGCCATCAAAAGCGAGGTATGCACCGCGCGGCGGGTGGCCTCCTCGTCGCCGCGGCCGATGCTGCGCGCGACGACGACGTTCGTGCCGATCGCAAAGCCCGAAAAGATGTTCAGGATCAGGTTGATCATCGCGCCGGTCGTGCCGATCGAGCCGATCGCGCCTTCCACGCCGGACATGCCCGCGATGATCATGTCGGCGGCGTTGTACAGCATCTGCAGCAGGTTCGTCGCCATCAGCGGCAGCGTGAACAGAAAGACCTTTCCGAGCAAAGGGCCTTCCAGCATCTGTATTTCGTTCGATCTGCGCGTTCGTTTCATGGAATGGTTATACGACGGAGAGATACGGCGTCGCGTTCAGGTCCAGCCCGTCGCGATGCCCCTTCATCAACAGGTAGAAACCGGCGCTGCCGATCATCGCGGCGTTGTCGGTGCAGTAGGTCCAGTCCGGGCAGCAGAAGCGGATCCCCTTCTTTTTCGCCTTTCTTGCGAGCATGTCGCGCAGCGCCGCGTTTGCGGACACGCCGCCTGCAAGCACAAGCGTATCGTCGCTTGCGCGGACCGCCTTGTCCGACAGGATCGTGATGACCTCGTGCTGAAAGCTCGCCGCGACGTCCGCACGGTTCACCGGTTCGCCGCGCTGTTCGGCGGTGTGCAAAAGGTTGATGACCGCGGTCTTGAGTCCCGAAAAGCTCATGTCGTATTCGTCCTCGCGCTCGTTGAACGCGGAACGGAAGCGGTACGCCTTCGGATCGCCGTCCTTTGCAAGCTTCTCCAGCTCCGGCCCGCCGGGGTACGGCAGTCCCAGCACGCGCGCAACCTTGTCAAACGCCTCGCCCGCCGCGTCGTCGCGCGTGCGGCCGATCAGCGTGCAGCGGTCGTATTCATGCACGCGCACGATGTGACTGTGCCCGCCCGACGCGATCAGCGCCGTAAACGGAGGCTGTAGGTCCGGGAAGGTCAGATAGTTTGCGGCAATGTGCCCTAAAATGTGATTTGTGCCGACAAGCGGCAGGTCCTGCGCCAGCGCAAGGCCCTTTGCGTAGCTCACGCCGACCAGCAGCGCGCCGACCAGACCCGGTCCGCAGGTGACCGCGATCGCGTCGACGTCCTTCAGCGTCATGTTCGCATCAAGAAGCGCCTTTTCGACCACGGCGCCGATGCGCTCGACGTGGTTGCGGCTTGCAAGCTCCGGCACGACGCCGCCGTACTGCCGGTGCAGCGGGATCTGCGTATGCACGACGTTTGAAAGCACCGCGCGCCCGTCGCGCACGATCGCGCACGCGGTCTCGTCGCACGAGGTTTCGATCGCAAGGACCGTCGCATGTCCGCGCGCGATCAGCGCCGCCTGCTTTGCGGCCGCACGTTCGTTATAGTTCATGGGGTTCCTCCGGCGGAAGGCCGGGGTCGGCCTCCTCTGCAATCTGCTCCGCAGGAATATCGTGTCCCGTCAGAGACATATCGTCCGGTTTTTCCGCCGGGGCGCCGGGGTCGTCGCCCCCTACAGGGGTCGTCTCCGGGGCGCCGGGGACGTCGCCCCCTACAGGGATCGTCGGCTCGTCGTCCAGCGGTTCGCCGTTTCTTGCCTTTTCAAGAATTTCCTCGCGCAGGCTTTTCGGCGCGTTTCTGAGCTTGTGCGCAAGCACAAGGTCCGGCCCCTCGATCGGGATCGGCTCGTTCTCGTCATGCTCGACCACAACGACGTCGGCGACCGGCGAAGGCTTGCCCTGCTTGCGCCATGCAAAGCGGACGAACACGGCGATCAGCGTGATCGCCGCGATTTCCAGGAAAATGCAGATCGCGCAGCGCAGCACCAGCGACGGGAAGATCGGCGTCAACATGTTCACCATGATGCTGTCGGAATCCAGCACCCAGCTGAGCTCGTTCATGGCCTGCACGCTTGCGCCGGCCGACAGGTACTGGAACAGCGAGCCCGGGAAGATGATGAAATGGAATACGGTCCAGAAGCTCGAAAAATCGAGCAGCGCCCAAATGCCCATGAACGCAAGCACGCCGCCGAAGATGCCGCAGGCCCAGAAGAGTCCGGAGGACAGCACGGCGCGCCGCTTGCCGCGCTCGATCAGAAAGAAACCGAACACCAGCAGCGCCGCCGCGCCGATTGCGCCGTACTTTGCAAACGCTTCGAGACCGAGCCAGAGCGACTGGACCTCGGCCATATGCACGATCTCCTTCTCGTGATAGAACACCTCGGGAAGCTCCGCGCCGTTGACGCGGGCGGAGACCTTGATGTTTGCGCGCTCGCCGCGCATGTACGTGAGCAGCACCACGGTTGCGTTTTCCATCTCGGCGGGCTTGTCGATGCCGGTCTTTTCCGTGACCTCCTGCCGGATCTCCGGCTTTTTGAAGAGACTTCCGATCAGCCCGGCGTCCTTGAGGACCAGCGAGACCGTAAAGAAGCCTGCGGCGAACAGCAGGACAAGCGCCGCAAGGATCACACTCAGTTTTCCAAACAGATTGCGCATGCGTCCTCCTCAGCGATAAAACGCGTTGCCGCCGACGAATTCCCGGAGAATGCTGGTCGGCGGGATCTCGTCCTCCACTGCGGCGTCCGAGATGTAGTTCAAAAACTTGATGATGTTGATGACCTCGTCGTAGCACGGACTCGCGGAATCGACGTCGTTCAGCAGCGGATAGATGTGCTTTTTGAGCACCGCCAGCTCATAGACGAGCGACGTGTTCATGATCTCGTCCGCGCTCTCCTGATACGGGAAGATCCAGCGCTGCTCGCCGCGCTTGACGCTCTCCCACATGCCGAGCGTCCGCTCGATGGTCGCCCCGCGCGTCAGGTAGTCGCGCACCATGCGCCGCAGCAGCCGCACGTCGGTCGTCGGGATGCGGTTGTGATCGTCGAGGTTGATGGTCGTCAGCGCCGACACGTACAGCTTGAAGATCTGCTTTTTGTCGATGCGCGGCGTCAGAAGCTGCGGGTTCAGCCCGTGCAGGCCCTCGATGATCAGCATCGTGTCGCCGGACATCTGCACGAAGTGGCCGAGCATCTGCCGGGAGCCCGTCTTGAAATCGAAGTGCGGGATCTCGACGCGCTCGCCGTTCAACAGCGCTTCCAGATCGAGATTGAACTGCGGCACGTCGATCATGTTGATGTGCTCATAGTCGATCTCGCCGTTCTCGTCCGGATGGATGAGCGACCGGTCGATGTAGTAATCGTCGAGCGACAGCAGGATCGGCGTCTTGCCGAGCACCCGAAGCTGGGTCGCAACGCGGTTTGCGCTCGTGGTCTTGCCGGAGCTCGACGGCCCCGCGATCAGCACGGCGCGCGCGCCGCGGTTGACGATCTCGGTCGCGATCTCGGAGAACCGCCGCTCGTGCAGCGCCTCGTTGACACGGATCAGCTCGCGGACGCTGCCGTTTTCGACCATATCGTTGAGGTCGGCGACGCAGCGGCAGTGCATGAGCTCGCCCCATTTGTCGGACCGCGCAAAGACCTTGGAGAGGTTCGGCATGTAGACGTAGCGGGTCGCGACGTCCGCGTCCGCCACCGACGGGCGCAGCAGGAACAGTCCGCCCGGCCGGTACTGCAGGTCGAACACCTTTGCGTAGCCGGTGGAGGGCAGCATCTCGCCGTAGAAATAATCGACGTAATCGCCGTGCACGTACACGTCGAAGTAGGTAAACTGGCGCCACTTCAGAAGCCGCACCTTGTCCTCCTGCCCGTCGCGTTCAAAGAACTGGATCGCTTCGTCGATATCGAGACGCTTGCGCAGCAGCGGAAAATCGGCTTCGACGATCTCCCGCATCTTTGCGCGGATCGTTTCCACGTCGTCCGGCGTGAACTGCGGTTCCAGCTCCACGGAGATATCGAGCGACGGACCGATCGCATAGTTGACCTTCGCGTGGGCCGCGGGGAACAGCTCGCGCATGGCGAGGAAGAAGATATAGATGATCGTGCGCTCATAGATCGCACGGCCGCGGCTCTCTCCGTAGCGGATCAGCTTGACCTCGCCGCTGCCCTTGCGGATCGCCTTGCGCATGCGGAAGGTCGTGGGCGCGTCGCCCTGCTCCTTCTGCCGCATCGGCACATAGTTCAGCGTGAACACCTCGCCCGCGATGTCCGCGGCGATCGGACGCGTTTTTAAGCTGTCCGTATCGAGTCCGAGACGGCGGATGATGTCCAAAAGACTTTCTCCCGTGCGGACCTCCGCCGGAATGCTGTCGATCAGTATTTGCATTTCGTTTACCCCCAAAGTACGGATAATGCCGGGACGACCTGCTTTTTGCGCGACAGGACGCCCGGAAGGAACACGGTGTGATCCTTGATCTTGACGTTGAACGCTTCCTCGACGGTATCGAGATCGCCGACGGAGAGCAGCTCCGTGCCCTCCTTCAGCACGTCGGTCAGCATCAGCAGCAGCAGATCGGACTCCCGCTCCTCCTTGACCTGCTCCATCACCGCAAGGAACTCGTCGCGGCGGTTCAGAAGCTCGGCCGAGTCGATGCAGTTGATCTGCCCGATCCCGAGCCGGTGACCCTCGATCTGGAAATGCTTGAAGTCGGAAAGCAGCATCTTTCTCGCGTCGGTCTCGCGCGTGGCGGACGGCGTGAAGATGTCGCGGCCCAGCTCGTCAAGCGATTCGCCCGCAATCGCCGCCATGCGCTCCGCCATCACGCGGTCGCGCGGCGTCGCCGTCGGGGACTTGAAAAAGATCGTATCGGACACGATGCCCGCGGCCAGAAGCCCCGCAAGGTGCCGGTTCGGCATGATGCCGCGCTCCTGAAACATCGTCGCCACGATCGTGCAGGTTGCGCCGACCGGCTCGTTGCGCACATAGATCGGCGCGCCGGTCTGCACGTCGGCCAGCCGGTGATGGTCGATGATCGCAAGGATCTCCGCCTCGTTGAGCCCGTCCACCGACTGCGCAAGCTCGTTGTGATCGACCAGAACCACCTTTTTGCGGTTCGGCCGCAGCAGGTGGAAGCGGGACAGCGTGCCGACCGCGCGGTCGTTTTCGTCGAGGATCGGATAGCTGCGGAAGCGCGATTTCAGCGTTTGCTCGCGAACGTCGTCCAGATAATCGTTCAGATGAAACGCCACGAGCGGCGTCCCCGGCAGGATGCGCTCGACCGGAACGGACTGGATGACCAGCCGCGCGGCGCGGTACGCGTCGAACGGCGTGGTGATGAGCACCGTGTTCTGCGCCTGCTCCGCAAGCGCCGCGTCGATCTGCGCGCCGCAGACGACGATGCACGCGACGTTCGCCGACAGCGCGTCGCGGATGACCTGCGGGTCGTTTCCGGTCACGACGATCGAATCGCGGGAGAACACGTGCGCCTCCGCGCCGATCTGCGGCACGGCGATGACGAGCTTTCCGGACAGCGCCGTAATGCCGCTGCAGCGATCCCACAGCTGTCCGTCCAGATTCGAGACCAGATTGAACAGCGGGATCTCGGATAGCGTCGGGGTTTCCGAGGACTCCAGATCGAATGCGGCGATGTCGCCGGTGGTGACCATGCCGAGCAGCTTTCCGTCCTCGCCCGCAACCGGAAGGAAGGTCGATTCGCCCTCGCCGTTCAGCATCGTTTCCCACGCGCGGCGTACCGTGACGGCGCTCGACAGCACCGGCGGCCGGTCGAAGTTCAGATCCTTGACCTGCGTGCGGACGTTGTAGATCCGCTCCGGGGCTTCAAACCCGAACCGTTCCAGGATATGCGCAGTTTCGTCGCTGACCGTCCCGATCCGCGCCGCCGTATAGCGCCGGTTGCCCAGCGCGTTCATCAGCGCGGCGTACGCAATCGCCGATACGATCGAATCGGTATCCGGGTTTTTGTGTCCCGTGACATAGATGGGGGTTTGTTCGTCCATCCTCACACCGCCTTCCCGTTCAGATAATAATCCATTTTGTATTATAGCAAACAAGTGCTTGGTTTGCTACAATTCTTACTTGACGTTTGAAAAAAGTTAACATATAATACAATATGTAAAAGGGAGTAGCCGACGCTGTTGCGTGACCTGCGGCGTCAGCACGGATTTGATCCCGCTGCCGGTCGGAATGTGCGAGACTTTTATGCAGTATTTTGCATGCATAGAAGTCTCTTTTTCTATGCGAAAGGAAGGTGCCTATGTCATTTTCGGTTCCGGATTCCCTGTTCTGGACGATCGTTCTGTTCGCCGTCGGCCTCGGACTGACCTGTATCGCGGGCGACAAATTCGTCGACGCGGCCGTTGCGATCGCGCGGCGGCTCAAGATCCCGCAGATCGTCGTCGGCGCGACGATCGTGTCCCTCGGCACGACGCTGCCGGAAATTCTGGTTTCGACCACCGCCGTGCTCGGCAGCGCGCAGTCGCCCGAGATCAGCGTCGGAAACGCGCTCGGCAGCATTGTCTGCAACACGGCGCTGATCGCCGGCGTCGGCCAGCTGATCCGCCCGGCAAAGTCGGTCAAACAGAAATCCGTCAGCTGGCGGTTCCTCTTCTTCGTTGCGACCGCGCTGCTGCTGTTCGTGTCCGTTCTGCTTTCGCCGAGCGAGCCGTTTGTTAACAAGGACCGTATCGTCATGCATTCCGCGGGCAAGGTCTTCCGCGTGATCGGCATCGTCATGCTGCTCGGCTTCTGCGTCTATTCGTTCCTGTCGATCAGGCTGAAGGACAGCGACGGCGAGGCGGAATACGACGAAACCGAAAAGCTCATGCCGCTTTGGGGCGCGCTTCTGATGCTCGTGATCTCGGCCGGCGCGCTGTTCGTCGGCGCAAACCTGCTCGTGGACAACGGCGTCGTGCTGGCGAAGATGGCCGGCGTCGAGGAGCGCGTGATCGCCGTCACCCTCGTCGCGCTCGGCACCTCGCTGCCGGAGCTCGTCACGACCGTGACCTCCGCGATCAAGGGGCAGGGCGACGTGGGCCTCGGCAACATCATCGGCGCAAACCTGTTCAACATGCTGCTGGTCATCGGTCTGCCGTCCACGATCACGGGCAACCTCGTGTTCACGCCCAAGGCGCTGTACATCGACATGCCGGTCTCGCTGTTCGTGATGTCGCTTCTGATCGTGCCGATGCTGGTGCGCAAAAAGGGCTCGCGCGTGCAGGGCGGCATCCTGCTCGCGTGTTACATCGCCTACGCCGTGTACTCCTTCGCCGCAGCGTAAGATATCCTTTCTCAATCAAAGGGGGCCGTTCAAAACGTGTTTTTGAACAGCCCCTTTTTTTCGTCAAAACATTCTTGTTTTCTTCCGGTATGAATCGCATACGGTATGTCCATACTACTGCCGAGGTGATGAAGATGGAAGAACCGAAAACCGAAAGAAACGACCGCATGGAGCGGTTCCGGCTGTTTCTCAGAAACAACGGGTTTTATATTGCACTTGTCGTATGTCTTGTTGTGATCGGCGGCGCGATCCTGCTGCTGGCGCTCGGCGGACCGAAGGAGGAGGAAGAGGCGGACGCCAATACCTCGGACCCGATCACGGTCGTCGGACAGTCGAACGATCAGCACATCAGCGATCTCTTTAACCCGCCGGAAATCAAGCCCGCCCCGGCCGTGCGCACGCCCGCGCCGACCGTCGTGCCGCTGCCGACCGCGGTCCCGACGCCGGTTCCGACCGCGGAACCGACCAAAAAGCCGTCCGGCACGTCGTCGAAGGCCGCGCCGCCCGTGCAGGGTGAGGTCGTGTTCGGCTACGCCGTCGACAAGCTCCTGTATTCGGTGACGCTCGACCAGTGGACGACGCACGACGCCGTGGACATCAAGGCGGACGCGGGCACGCCGGTCAAGTGCGTGTTCGCCGGAACGGTGGAGCGCGTCGGCAAGGACGATACGCTGGGCTGGACGGTCGTCGTTGCGCATGCAAACGGCAAGAGCACGCTGTACGCGAATCTCGGCGAGGACATTCGCGTCAAGGTCGGCGACCGGCTGAACGCGGGCGACACGATCGGCACGGTCGGCACGAGCGCGATCTCCGAATGCGCGCTGCCGCCGCACCTGCACTTCGCGGTGCTCATCGACGGCGTCTCCAAGGACCCCGCAAAATATGTGAGACTGGGTTAACAAACAAACTGCCGGACCGATCGGGCCCGGCAGTCTTTTATGTGTTATTGCTTTAATCCGGCAATGTCTACCTCGTAGATCGTTCCGGCAGGGATCGTTTTCGGCCGGTAAAAGGCAATCATATACCACGGCAGATACAGGACGCCGTCCTCCTCGTGCAGATTGTCCCGGCAAAACACGATGGATTCCCGGAACTTCCATTCCGGCACGCTGCGCACGCGATTCAGCGCCGCATGCAGCTTGTAATCCTTTCCCGACTTGATTTCCACGAGGTCGATCTCCGCGCCGTTTTGGATGACGAAATCGACCTCTCCGTATTTCCTGGAATCAAAATACCGCAGCGCAAAGCCGTTGCAAAGCAACTGCTGTGCCATGACGTTTTCCAGAATGCCGCCCATGTTGACCGAAAGATCGCCCTTCAGAAGCGCATACTGCACATTTCCGAGGCTTGCTGCGCAAAGCAGACCCACGTCTCCCTGATACAGCTTGAACAGACTGTGCTTCTCGTTCAGCGACAGCGGCGTCTGCGGCGCCGTTACGTTTCGGCAAGGCAGCGCAACGCCCGCATCCGCAAGCCAGTTGAAGCTGTCCGCGTATCGAAGCTGACGTGCGTTTTTTTCCACGTTCGACAGATAGAACCGCCGGTTTTTATCATTAAGCTGCGACGGAATTGCGTCAAAGATCGCGCGGATCTTCGGCTTGTCGTTTTCATCCGCGTACTGTGCAATGTCCATTCGGTACAAGCGCAGAATGTCCGTCTGGATCTTAAGCACCTGTCCGATATCGTGTGTACTGACATAGGTTTGCACGGCATCCGGCATTCCGCCGACCACGATGTATGCATAAAACAGCTTGCACAGGGTCTCGTGCACCGACGCGGAAACCGGCGTGCGGCTGTCAAAGCACCCGTTCAGATATCCGACCGTTTCCGGCTGAACACTGTTTGCCAGCAGAAACTCCTCAAAATCCATCGGATACATGGCATACATCTCTTCAAATCCGACCGGATAGGAGGCGACATGGGTTTGCTGCACGCCAAGCAGTGAGCCGGACTCAATATAATCGAATCTCCCGTCCTCGACAAGAAACTTGATCGCCGTCCTTGCGTTCGGACAGGCCTGAATCTCATCCAGAAGGATCAGCGTATCCTGCGGAATCAGCGCCTGCTTCGTATATGCCGTCAGGTTCGTCAGGATCGTGTTCGCATCCAGCGCATCATCGAAGATCGACGCCGCATTCCGGTCCAAAATAAAATTCAGTTCCACAAAGCACGCATAGTTCTGCTTCGCGAAGTGCCGGATCAATGTGGTTTTTCCGATCTGACGCGCGCCGACGACGCAAAGCGCCTTCTTGGAGGCTTCGTTTTTCCATTCCTGCAGCCGCTTTAACGCCTTTCGATACAGCATTTGTTTTCTCCCGTTTCCTTCGATACCGGCATTGTAACATTTTCCTCAATAAAAATCAACCGTTTCGTAACATTTTTCCTGGTCTAAACGCATCGATTTGTAACATTTTTCCTAGTGAAAACCTGCCGTTCCGTAACATTTTTCCGAAATCGAAGCACAGCGTGTCAAAAACCTTTTGACACGCTGTACAGGCTGTTGATAAGGGTGGCAGAATCCGGGTTGTCACGATGGAGCTATACTATAGTATGCGACTGAATGATAACACGGATAGCTTGCGGCGAAATATCAATCAAAGAAAGGGCGTTTGAGCCCTTTCTGCCTGCAAGTATTCTTATATAAACCTTCGCCGCAAACGGTCTGGCCCCTTTTGCGACAGCCTGAACTGCCGGACCGATCGGTCCGGCAGCCTGTTTTGATCTCAATTATTCGTCGCCGCCGTCGGAATCGCTGTCCTCGGCAGGTTCTTCCGGCTCCTCGACCGGCGCTTCCGGTTCCTCAACCGGCGCTTCCGGTTCCCCGGCAGGTTCTTCCGGCTCCTCAGCCGGCGCTTCGGGCTCGGGCACCTTCAGCTCCTCTTCGCGGAACTCTTTGAACGGTTCGCCGCGCTTCCATTTGCGGGAGAGGATCAGAATGACGATCCCGGCGATGAGAATGCCGAAGCTGATCCACTGCGAGGTGGAAAACAGTCCGTAAACGCCGCGGATCTTGTCGCCGCGGAAGCCCTCGATGCCGAACCGCCACAGCGCATACAGCACAAGATACCAGCCGGTGACCTTGCCGAGCTTTTTGCTCTTCCGGTAGATCAGCACGAGCACCGCGCACAGCACGAGCAGGAAGACGGCCTCCATCAGGGGCACGGGAAGCCGCCATGCGGGACCGGCGCCTTCGTTGTTCGGAAGCTCCGGATAGTAGACCGCGCAGGTTCCCTGATACGTTGCCGCGCCGAACAGCATCGGTTCGCCCTTTGCGACGCCGTAGCAGCAGCCGACCAGCAGGCATCCGATCCGCCCGAACGCGTGCGCCACGCAGAAGCAGGGCGCCATGAGATCGGAGAACTCAAAGAAGTTCTTTTTCTTTTTGCGCGCAACGAGAATGATGCCGATGATGCCGCCGATCAGACCGCCGTAAAAGACCATGCCCTCCATCAGCAGGCTCAGGATCCCGCGGAAGACGCCGTTCTTGAACGCGGTCGAAAAGACGTCGGGCGTGACGATCCAGTAGAGGACCTTCATGCCGACGAAGCCGAGGAGGACGGCCAGGATGATTGCGTCGACAACCTCGCCGTTCCAGTCGAGCGTCGATTTTTTACGCAGCAGCCAGCTTAACAGTACGGCAAGCACCGCGCCGACGAGCACGCACACGCCCATCGTCGGCACGCCGAAGTCGCCGATCTTGAACAAAAAAGTACCGAGCATACTATCTCCTTTCACGGCGTACAGCCGCAATCCGGTGTTTATTTAGTGTATCATATCCTGAAAATAATGTAAAGCGGTTGACAAGACGCAGGGAAAAGTTATATCCTATTATATCTATGAGACATTGCATGAAAGGAGATTTTCATGGCTGATACTTACGATTTCAACGCCGTCGAGCAAAAGTGGCAGGCGTACTGGGATGCGCACCGCTGCTTTGAGGCGGAAAAGGATCATACAAAACCGAAGTTCTACGCGCTCGTCGAGTTTCCGTACCCGTCCGGTGCGGGCATGCACGTCGGGCACATCAAGGCGTATACGAGCCTTGAGGTGCTTTCCAGAAAGCGCCGCATGCAGGGATACAACGTGCTGTTCCCGATGGGCTTCGACTCGTTCGGCCTGCCCGCCGAGAACTACGCGATCAAGACCAACACGCATCCGCACGTCATCACGACCGCGAACATCGAGCATTTCAAGGACCAGATGAAGCGCGTCGGTTATTCGTTCGACTGGTCGCGCGAGATCGCCACGTCCGTGCCCGATTACTACAAGTGGACGCAGTGGATCTTTTTGAAGCTGTTCGATCACGGGCTCGTGTTCCGCGCCAAGACGCTGGTCAACTACTGCCCGAACTGCAAGGTCGTCCTGTCCAATGAGGATTCGCAGGGCGGCAAGTGCGACGTCTGCCACAGCGACGTCGTGCAGCTTCCGAAGGACGTGTGGTATCTGAAGATTACCGCCTACGCCGACAAGCTCTTAAACGGCCTGAACGACGTCGATTATCCCGACTCGATCAAGCAGCAGGAGATCGACTGGATCGGCAAGTCCGTCGGCGCGTTCGTGAACTTCGGCGTCAAGGACATCCCCGAAGCGCTCGAGATCTACACGACCCGCTGCGACACGCTGTTCGGCGTGACGTTCATGGTCATTGCGCCGGAGCATCCGATGCTCGATAAGTACCGCGACCGCATCCAAAACTGGGACGAGGTCGAGGCGTACCGTGCCGCCTGCGCGAAAAAGACCGAATTCGAGCGGACCCAGCTCAGTAAGGAAAAGACCGGTGTGAAGCTTTCGGGCTTTACGGCGATCAATCCGGTCAGCGGGCGCGAGATCCCGGTCTTTATCGCGGACTACGTCATGATGGGCTACGGCACCGGCGCGATCATGGCGGTGCCTGCGCACGACCAGCGCGACTGGGAGTTCGCCAAAAAATTCGGCGTGGACATCATCCCGGTCATCGAGGGCGGCGACATCGAAAAAGAGGCGTACACCGGCGACGGCCGCATGATCAACTCGGACTTTTTGAACGCGTACGACAACAAAAAGGATTCGATCGCGGCGATGCTCGCCTATCTGGATGAGCACAAGCTCGGCAGAAAGGGCATCCAGTACAAGATGAAGGACTGGGCGTTCAACCGTCAGCGCTACTGGGGCGAGCCGATCCCGCTGATCCATTGCGAAAAATGCGGCACGGTCGGCGTACCGTACGAGGAGCTGCCGTTAAGGCTTCCGGACGTCGAGAACTTCGCGCCCGGCACCGACGGACAGAGCCCGCTTGCCCGGATCGAATCGTTTGTGAACTGCACCTGCCCGCAGTGCGGCGGAAAGGCAAAGCGCGAGACCGACACGATGCCGCAGTGGGCGGGATCCAGCTGGTACTATCTGCGCTTTATCGACCCGCACAACGACGAGGTCTTCTGCGATCCGGAGGAGATGCGCTACTGGATGCCGGTCGACTGGTACAACGGCGGCATGGAGCACGTCACGCGCCACCTGCTGTATTCGCGCTTCTGGCATCACTTCCTGTACGACATCGGCGAGGTCAACACGCCGGAGCCGTACGCAAAGCGCACCTATCAGGGCCTGATCCTGGGTCCCGACGGCGAAAAGATGAGCAAGTCGAAGGGCAATGTGGTCGACCCGATCAGCGTCATTGAGCGGCTCGGCGCGGATGCGCTGCGTCTGTACGTCATGTTCATGGGCGATTACATGGCCGCGACGCCGTGGAGCGAGGACTCCGCAAACGGGTGCAAGCGCTTTTTGGACCGTATCTGGAGACTGCAGGACATGGTCAAGGGCGAAGGCTTCACCGACGACGACCTGCGCACCAAGGTCAACGCCTGCATCAAAAAGGTCGGAGAGGACTATGAGCGCATGAAGTTCAACACCGCGATCGCCGCGATGATGACGCTCGTCAACGACTTCTATGCGAAGGGCTCGCTGACAAAGGACGAGTTCCGTACGCTGCTGCAGCTTCTGAACCCGGTCGCGCCGCACATCAGCGAGGAGCTGAACGAACGGCTCGGCTTTGCACCGCTGCATCACGCCGCGTGGCCGCAGTACGATCCCTCGGCGCTCGCCCTGAACACGGTCGAATACGGCGTGCAGGTCAACGGCAAGGTCCGCGCAAGGATCAAGCTGCCGGTCGGCATGGAGCAGAAGGCCATCGTCGACGCCGCGCTGGCGCTCGACGAGGTCAAGCCGTTTGTCGAGGGCAAGACGATCCGCAAGACGATCGTCGTCAAGAACATCATCAACCTGGTGGTTGCATAAACCGCTTCATTTCCGGACCGGAGCATTCTCCGGTCCGTTTTTTATTGACAGGAGTGCCGAAATACCGTACAATATACAATACGGATGGGGCATTCGTCCGAAAACTATTACGGGGGTATCTTATGAACAACACCAATACGCTTTTGATCCGCCGCATTATCGCGATCATTCTGCTTGCCTGCACGTTTATCTTCCTGTTTGCGCCGGACATCATCTCTTCGCCGTACGGCGGCGGCGCGTCGTTCTCGGAGATGCGCGAAGCGGAAACGGGCAACATCGGCATGTATTTTAAGTATGCCAATCAGGATTTCCGTATCTTCCTGATGGGCCTTCTCGGGGTCCTTCTGAACGTCTGCTTCTTCGGCATCATTGCGTTGACGGTGCTCGGCGTTGTTTTGATGCTTCTGAACAAATCCAAGGCAGCGACCGGCTGGCATACGTTCCTGTCGTTTCTGACCGTTGTCGTCTTTGTCATCTATATCATCTTCGCCAATGAAAGCTACGGCACCGCCGTCCTCGGACCCGGCGCGGCGCTGTTCCTGCTGCCGATCTTCTCGCTGGCGGCAAGCATCCTGTACAAGAAGGATTACGGCTACAGCGGCGCATTCCCGGCGCGTGCCGAGCAGCCGCAGTATCAGCAGCCGGTGCCGTATCAGCCGGCGCAGTATCAGCAGCCGCAGTATGAGCAGCCGCAGTATCAGCAGCCGCAGTATCAGCAGCCGCAGTATCAGCAGCCCGTTTCGTCCGGCTGGAAATGCCCGACCTGCGAAACGCAGAATTCTGAAGATGCGCGTTTCTGCAACGTCTGCGGCACGCCGCAGCCGGAGTCCGCGCCCGCAAGCGCAGCGTTCTGCCCGAACTGCGGCGCAGTACAGGAGCCCGGCGCGTCGTTCTGCCCGAATTGCGGCACAAAACTGTAAGAAGAACCATCGTCTGCGGACCGGAGCGTGCCTCCGGTCCGTTTTAGTTGACAAAAACCGACAGATGCTTTAGAATGGACGCAACGAATCGTCCGCGGTTCGTAAAAAACATTTGGGGGTAAGTATGAAACTCAATCTTTCCGTTCGTCACATTGTGGCAATCGTGCTGCTCGTCCTGATGGTCGTGCTGCTGTTCTGGCCGGGCGTTGTCGGCATGGAGGCCATGGGCCGGGCCGAAACCGCTTCCGTTTCCGAGCTTCGTTCCGAAACGACGAAGAGCATCGGCGACTACTTTGAGTATGCCAAGTTTATCGGCTTCAAGGCAACGCTGATGGGCATCCTCGGCATCCTGCTCAACGTCGCGTTCTTCGGCATGATCGCAGCGGCGGTTCTCGCGATCGTCATGATCGTCATGAACAAGGGGAATGCAGCGGCAGTCATCGCGATGATCCTTGCAATCCTGTCGGTCATCTGCTGCGTCGTGATCATGATCTCGACGATCAACACGATGAAGGATTCGACCGGCTATTCGTTCGGCTTCGTTCCGGGCGTGTCCATGTTCCTGCTGCCGATCTTCTCGATCGCGGCGGTCGTGCTCTCCAAGCCGGAAGCATAACGCATTCGCCAAAATACGGACGTTCCTGTCGGAGCGTCCGTTTTTGATTGCGCTTGACAGGGAGAGGACAAGTCGGTACAATCAAGGCGTGTTCAATGCCGCCTGTTCGCGGCGGAAACAAGGAGGATCATCGTGAACGGAAACAACGTCATCATTCGATTGGAAACGCCCGCGGATTTCCGCGCAGTTGAAAACCTGGTCCGCGAATCGTTCTGGAACGTGTATCGCCCGGGCTGCCTTGAGCATTATGTGATCCACGTGCTGCGCAACGATCCGGCGTTTATAAAGGAACTCGACTTTGTCATGGAGTGCGACGGCGAGCTGATCGGGCAGAATATATTTATGAAAACGCACATCGACGCCGACGACGGCAGGCGCGTCGAGGTCCTCACCATGGGACCGATCGGCATCACGCCCGCGCGGAAGCGTCAGGGCTACGGCAAGATGCTGCTGGACTATTCGCTTGAAAAAGCGAAGGAAATGGGCTTTTGTGCGGTGCTGTTCGAGGGCAATATCGGCTTTTACGGAAAATCCGGCTTCGACTACGCGCGCAGCTTCGGCATTCGTTACCACGACCTTCCTGAGGGCGCGGACGATTCGTTTTTCCTGTGCAGGGAGCTGATCCCCGGCTGTCTTTCCGACGTCACCGGCGTGTATCAGACCCCGGCGGGCTACTATGTGGACGAAGCGGCGGCCGAAGCGTTCGACAAAACCTTCCCGCCGAAGGAGAAGAAAAAGCTGCCGGGACAGCTCTTTTGATGAAACGGCACGGTCCCGCAGGCATAAAAGCAGACAAAAAAGAGCCCCTTCGTTCATCACGCGAAGGGGCTTTTGAGGCGGGCGCGCATCTGGAGAATGAGGGGATATTCGCGCCGTACAGTCTGTTCGACCGGCCTCGTTGCCGTACGGTTTGAGAATCATCAAGCAAAACCGCCGGCAGGCTCTCACAATGCCCGGGAAATAATCGAACACTGTGTTGATTTATTGAAAGCTGTGTATTATTATATAATATGAACAGGGATGATTCAATCGACAATATACTCGCATTGTGTTCGATTACGAAACTTTTTTGCGGGAAAACCGGCAAAAGGAGCGCAATATGAAGAATCCGGAGCATCGTGTACAAACGACCAAAAGACAGCTGCGGGAAGCGCTGACGACCATGCTGACCGAAAAGCCGCTGTCAGAGATCACGGTCAAGGAGTTGTGTGCGCGCGCGCAGCTCAACCGCGGCACCTTTTACGCGCATTATGCGGACGTGTACGACCTGCTGGAGCAGATCGAGGCCGGACTGGCGGCCGATTTCCGCGCCGCGTTTGAACCGATCCTGTCGGCCGCTGGCAAGCTGCGGCCGCCGGCGGTGACGAAGAAGGTCTTTGAATGCATTGAGGAGAACGCCGATCTGTGCCGGGTCATCATCGGGCCGTACGGGGACAAGGAATTCGGCCGCGAGCTGCTTCGCTCCAGCAAGGAAAGCTGTCTCAAAAGCTGTCTCCGGTTCTTTCCGAGCGCCGAGCCGTGGCAGATCGACGCGTATTTCTCGTTTGTGACCGGCGGCTGCTACGCGCTGATGGAGCGCTGGCTGCGCGAGGGCATGCGGGAAAGCCCGGAGCGGCTTGCGGACGCGGCGGAGCAGATCATGGAGCACGGAATTGCGTTTTTGGAATAGGGGGAGCTATGCGCTTCAGGACGTATTTGTTTGATCTGTACGGCACGCTGGCCGACGTCTGCACCGACGAACGCCCCGCCGCATTCTGGGCGGGCGCGGCAAAGGACGCCGAGGCGTTCGGCGTACATTATACTGGCGAAACGCTGCGAAAAACGTATCTGTCGCTGTGCGCGGACGAGACCCGCATGCGCGGGCTGCTGCTGCCGGGCGTACCGGAGGCGTATATCGAGCCGGAGCTTTTGAACGTTTTTCGGCGGCTCCTGGACTGCTGCGGCGGAGGATCGCAGCGGACGGCGGACGCGGAGGCGTTTGCGGAGGCGTTTCGCAAGCGGTCCACGCTGTGGCTTCGTCCGATGCCGCACGCGCTCGAAACGCTGGACGCGCTGCGGCAGAACGGCGCGCGGACGTTTCTGCTGTCCAACGCGCAGTCGTGCTTCACGCGGCGCGAGCTGGACGCGCTGGGCCTGACGGACAGGTTCGACGGGATCCTGCTGTCCTCGGACGCGGGCATGAAAAAGCCGTACCGCGGCCTGTTTGAACGGCTGCTCTCGCAATTCGGGATCGACCGCGGCGCCGCGGTCATGGTCGGCAACGACGCCGTCGCGGACATCGGCGGCGCGGACGCGGCGGGACTCTTCAGCTTTTATTATCATACGTGGCAGTCGGGCGAACGCCCGGACGCACTGCCGGACACCTGCCGCGAGATCGCGGACCTCAAGGATCTGCTCCGATAATATGCGCAAACGCCCGGGAGTTCCCGGGCGTTTGTTCGTATGCAGGCAGGTATGCCGTTTATCGGTCCAGAATCCAGATCGTGCTGCTGCCGGTGATTTTGCCGTTTCGGTCACAGCTGAAGCAGTACCGGTAGCCGTTTCGTGTGGTTTCCGCGTACCATTCGTCTTCCGCATTGCCGTAACGATTCACCGACGCGCCGATCTCGCTTGCATAGACGGTGCCGCTGAATCCGTACTGTGAGATAGGATAGGACTCAATTCCGTTGCACCGTTCCGTGCCGTTGATGTAGTATTCCGCGTCGTTTCCGGTGATGGACCAGTCGTTGTCCAGAGGAAGCACATCCATGCCGATGTCGAATGAGAACCGAATGTTGGTCTGCCGGAAGCAGAAGCGGAGGAAGAAATCCTCTCCGTTGTAGTCCGCATAATCCAGCGGACCGAGGTCCGACCTGATCGAATTGTACGTTCTGCCCAGATAGCGGTCGAGCCCGGCCCGGTCGATCGCGTTCCAGATATCGGTCGTTCCGGACGGTCTTTGCGTGATATCGCTCCACTTTTCAAAGACCGTGATGTCCATACCGTAATACAGGTTCAGATCGCTGATGACGTTCAGCACGTCGTACGGCATGTCCGAAAGCACGACCGCCCACAGGTTGGGGCAGGCCATGAGCGCGTAGTACCGGTCCGTGTCGCAGGACAGACGCGAAATGTCAAGGCACTCCAGCTTACGGAACCGACCGAAATCATCGAAGTCTTTGATCCCGGTTGCGTTGAGACGCAGCTGCGTCAGATTCGGAAGACCGGCCAGCGCGCTGACGTTGCTGATCTTTCCGTCCTGTCCGAGATGCAGATAGTACAGGCTCGTCAGATACGCGAGCGGCGAAACGTCGGTCAGATACGGCAGCTGATACAGATCCAGCTCGGTGAGGCTGGTCAGGCCCGTCAGGTACCAAAGGTCGTCGTCGCGCAGATCGTTGTCCGCCAGGTTCAGGTATTCCAGATGAACAAGACCCGAGATCGCGCTGATATCGCTGATATAATTGTGGCACAGATTCAGCGTGCGCAGTTCCTTCAGCGACGCGACCCAGTCGATGTCCGTCAGCTTGATTCCGCCGTAATTGTTTCCGCAGGTCATCAGCGACAGGTTGGTCAGGCGCGTCAGCCGGCCGAGCGGTTCGTAATCGTCCAGATAACAGTAATCCAGCTCAAGCTGCCGCAGATTCGGACACAGCGCCACAAGCGATTCGACCTCTTCCCGCGTGATCCGTTTGGGCTGCATCTGCGTTCCGCAGACCTTGTTTCCGTACGGGTCCGTCGTTTCCTTGTTGATCGTCGTAATGCCGGCGGGAAGCACCGCGCCGCCGAAAACAAACGTACTCGGGATCGGCGTTGCCTGCTCCGCAACCGGCGGCTGGATCGGGACGGACTGCTCGTAATGCGGCGGCTCGGTCATGACGGGCGGCTCGGGCGCCGCAGGCTCGACGTACAGCGGCTCGGTCACCGACGGTTCCGTGTACGGCGGCAGCGTCGGACGTTCGGTTTGCTGGCTTTCGCGGTTATTGCGGCCAAAGAAGGCGTCGATAAAGGCGTCCTTCGCCTCGGCAGGCGTCATGTTGCAGGCCGCAAAGGACAGCAGCATCAGCGCGGCCAGCAGAATTGCGATCTGTTTTTTCATTGGTTCCCCCTTGTCAGATTGTTCGGATAACGGTTTCTATATCGGAAAGGAAAGTGAAAAGCAATGCAGAATGCTGTTTCGATCCGGTCCTTACCAGTCGGTGTCCCATTGATCGACCGGACCGTCTTCCGTGCATCGTGTATATCTTGTCCAACCGGATTCATCTTCGAGCGTCATCGTATCGCCGTCGATCGTGACCGTATAGGGGAACTCTCCGCCCCATCCGCCTTCGATGAAAAGGGTGCTGCCGTCGATCCGGTAGCTGCCGACGGGGAAACCGCTGTTATAGACGCTGCCTGTTTCGGTAAACAGGTATTCGGTATCATACGGGTTGCCGTCGGATGTTTCCACCGGCTTCCACGTGCCGACGATCGCTTTGTTTAGCGGCTTCCCGCAGGCGGCAAGCAGAAGAAAAGACAGAAGGACGAGCAAACATGCAACTGTTTTTTTCATGATACGGATCCTCCGTGATTGATCCCTTTCAGTATAGCCAACCGTTTGCCTCGTGTCAATGCATCAAAAAAAGAGCCCGAAGGCTCTTTTTGTCGTTCCGGTCTTATTTCTTCTTGAAGACCATGCCGACGCCGTCCTGCTCAAGGGTCAGCTCGTTGCCGCTGATCTTGATGTTGTTGCTGCCATCCGCACCTTCGATCGTCAGTTTGCCGTTCTCATAGGTGTAGTTGAAGGACTGGCTGTCGCTCTGGCCCATGCCTTCGGAGTCGATGGAGCCGGTGCCGTCCGCCTTGAACGTGATCGACATGGTGACGCCGAACGCCTTGATCATGTCAACCGCCTGCTTGCCCTCGTCGCCGATGCCGTGATCCAGCTCCCAGGTGCCAACGATGCCGTCGCCCGCACCGCTTTCGCCGCCCTTGCTGCCGCAAGCGATCAGGGACAGTGCCATCAATGCAACCAACATGACTGCAATCCATTTCTTCATAATCATTTACCTCCTGAAGTATTGCTGTAATAGCAATTCATTATATCCATAAAATACCCGTTTTGTCAACCGTTTTGCCAATCATTCACGATTCGGCAATCTTTTCGCCCGACAATTTGCAGCGAACATGAAAAAAGGAGCCGATCGCTCGACTCCGCACCTGCGGCACAGGCGGCCGGGATTGGTGCCGGAAGCCGCGTTCTTTGGGCCGAGCTATACTGACGTATGCGAAGGCCCAAAAACGCGGCTAATTTGCAGCGAACAGATAAAAAGAAAGGACGCGAACGTCCTTTCTTCATGCAGTATGCTCTTGTGATTTTGCTCGCTGCAAATGATCCGGCGCCGATAACGGCCGCCTGATTATTCGATGATGCTGGCAACGACGCCGGAAGCAACCGTACGGCCGCCTTCACGGATTGCGAAGCGGAGACCCTGCTCCATCGCGATCGGCGTGATCAGCTGGATTTCCATGCGGATGTTGTCGCCCGGCATGACCATCTCGACGCCTTCCGGCAGCGTGATCGTGCCCGTAACGTCGGTCGTTCTGAAATAGAACTGCGGACGGTAGCCAGAGAAGAACGGGGTGTGACGGCCGCCTTCTTCCTTCGTCAGAACGTACACCTCAGAGTTGAAGTGCGTGTGCGGATGAATGGAACCCGGCTTCGCCAGAACCTGGCCGCGCTCGATCTCGTTGCG
>JAEEGK010003178.1_pt1 | contig 41051 bp, 31 predicted proteins | sample 8958771 | NCBI WGS metagenome assembly JAEEGK01 (sample SAMN16246547, study PRJNA631951) | gut metagenome | biome: gut microbiome; feature: rumen; material: SC-attached | host: Bos | place: Iran: Karaj | collected 2018-10
CATCATGATGTATGACGAGGAAGGCGAGTTGCAGACGATTTACGGCGGCCCCGTGGCCCCGATGCAAGGCTTCTTCGTGCACGTGACAGAGACGACCACGGTCTACTTCAGTGGCACGGGCCTTCATAAGGACGACTACGTCGACCTTGGCCTGCCGAGCGGCCTGCTTTGGGCCACCTGCAACGTGGGCGCCAGTAGCCCCGAGGACTACGGCGACTACTTCGCCTGGGGCGAGACCACGCCGAAGGATGTCTACAATTGGGATACCTACCAATATGGTGACGGCGACACTTTCACTAAATACACTGGAAGCGATGGCTTGACCACCCTCTTGCCCGAGGACGATGCGGCCACGGCCAACTGGGGCAGCGGCTGGCGCATGCCCACCAAGGAGGAATGGCAGGAGCTTCTCGACAACACGACCTTTACATGGACAACCCAGAACGGCGTGAGCGGACGACTCTTCACTGCCGCCAACGGTAACAGCCTCTTCCTGCCCGCCGCTGGCTGCCGCTACGATAGCAATCTCGGCTACGCAGGCAGCAGCGGCTACTACTGGTCGAGTTCGCTCAACACGGTCGACCCGGGCGGCGCGTGGATACTCGTCATCAATTCGGACGGTTGCTATGTGGGCTACTACTACCGCAACGACGGTCAAAGTGTGCGTCCCGTGCGTTCTGCTTCTCAGAACTAACCTTTGTTCCGTCACGGGCAAGACGGGCAAGGATCGTGAAAGCCGCTGGGCGGGGCGCGCACGGGAGTGCGCACGGAGGCCCCCGCCTGGCGGCTTTCATGCAACCATATCCGCAGCAGCCATGTCATCCCAACGCTGGCCTGTGCGCTAGCGGGGATCTATGGCTGCGACGCTTTTTTATGAAAAAAAACAGGCATTTTTGCTTGCCTTTATGAAAAACACTATCTTTGCGGAGAATTATTTCGGCAAGTTCATTGACCTGCCCCAAAAAATAACACCTTGCATAGAATCATTGAATCTTAAATCTTTAAATTTTAAATCTTAAATTCTAAATCAACATATTATGTTCGAAATTCTACACAAAGAAACCTTCGCGGCTGAGACCTACCTCATGGATGTCTACGCGCCGCGTATCGCCCATTCGGCCCTGCCAGGTCAGTTCCTCATCGTCAAGATGGAGGAGAACTCCGAACGTATCCCATTGACTATCAGCGATTACCATCGCGTCCGTGGAACGGTGACCATCGTCTTCAAGGCCATCGGCGAATCCACCAAGAAGATGGCCGAGTACAAGGAAGGCGACCGCTTTGCCGACATCGTAGGCCCCTTGGGCAAGCCCTCTGAGTTTGCCACGATGACCGCTGAGGAACTCCGCAAGCGTTCGTTCGTCTTCATCGGCGGTGGCGTGGGTATCGCACCTATCTATCCTCAGGTGAAGTGGCTCAACGACCACGGTGCCACAGCCGACTGTATCATCGGTGCCCGCACCAAGGACCTGCTTATCTTCGAAAAGGAGTTGGCCGAGGTCAGTAACCTCTATGTCACATCCGACGACGGCTCCACGGGCCGCAAGGGCTTGGTGACTGATGTGTTGCGCCAGCTCGTGGCCAGCGGCAAGCAGTATGACGAAGCCGTGGCCATCGGCCCCATGATCATGATGAAGTTCGCTACCAAGACCTGCGAGGAGTTGGGCATCCGCTGCACAGTGTCGCTCAACTCAATTATGGTCGACGGCACGGGCATGTGCGGTGCCTGCCGTGTGAGCATCGGTGGCAAGACCAAGTTCACCTGCATCGATGGTCCCGAGTTCTTGGGTAAGGACGTCGACTTCGACGAGGCCATGAAACGTCAGGCCATGTATAATAATGTGGTGACGCGCAAGCAACTCCAAGAAGAGGAGAAGGCCGAAGGCCACAAGTGCCATATCGGCGGCATCTCGGAAGAGAGCTTCGACAAGAAAAAGCGTGTGCCTGTTCCGGAACAGAAGCCTGAAATCCGTGCCCACAACTTCGACGAGGTGTGCTTGGGCTATTCGGCTGACATGGCCATCATGGAAGCCCAGCGTTGCCTGCACTGCAAGAGCCCGCAGTGCGTGGCGCATTGCCCTGTCAATGTTGACATCCCAGGCTTTATTGCCCGTGTGGCAAAAGGCGACTTCGAAGGTGCTGCCGGCGTCATCAGCTGCGACTCGGCACTGCCCGCCGTTTGTGGCCGTGTGTGCCCGCAAGAAACCCAATGCGAAGGCGCTTGCGTGATGGGCAAGAAGTTCGAGCCTATCGCCATCGGCAAGCTGGAGCGTTTCGTTGGCGACTATGCCATCGAGCACGACCTGCACTTCAGCAGTCAATGCATCCCGAATGGTCACAAGGTGGCCATCATCGGTAGCGGTCCTTCCGGCTTGACCTGCGCCAAAGACCTGCTCTCGATGGGCTACGACGTCACCATCTTCGAGGCCTTGCACGAGCTGGGCGGCGTGTTGATGTATGGCATTCCGTCGTTCCGTCTGCCTAAGGACAGCGTTGTGAAGAAAGAGGTGGAAAGCGTGCGCAAGTTGGGCGCCAAGTTCGAGAAAGACGTGGTCGTTGGCCGTACCATCACCATCGATGAATTGATGAAACGCGAAGGCTTTGAGGCTGTGTTCGTCGGCTCGGGTGCCGGTTTCCCGATGATGCTGAACGTGCCGGGCGAAAACCTCTGCGGTGTCGTCTCGGCCAACGAGTTCCTGACCCGTAACAACCTGCTCTTTGCCTATAAGGAAGGCTTCGAGACCCCGAACTTCGTCGGTAAGAAAGTCGCCGTGGTGGGTGGTGGTAATGTGGCTATGGACGCTGCACGTACTGCCTTACGTCTCGGCTCAGAGGTTCATATCGTCTACCGTCGTTCTGAGGCCGAGCTGCCTGCCAGAGTGGAGGAGGTGCACCATGCCAAGGAAGAGGGCGTCATCTTCGACCTGCTGACGGCTCCCGTCGAGGTGTTGGGCGACGAAAACGGCTGGGTGAAAGGCTTCAAGTGCGTGAAATGCGAACTGGGCGAGCCTGATGCCTCGGGTCGTCGTAGCCCCGTCCCGATCAAGGACTCGGAGTTTGTCCTCGATGTCGACATGATCATCATGGCCCTCGGTACTTCACCGAACCCGCTGATTGGCAGCACGACCCGCAACCTCGACTTGAACAAGAAGGGCTGCATCGTGGCCGATGAGGTGGGCACGACCTCACGTCCTGGCATCTTCGCTGGTGGCGATGCGGTGAGTGGCGCCGCCACAGTCATCCTCGCCATGGGTGCTGGCAAGAAATCCGCCAAGGCGATTGATGAGTACATCAAGTCGTTACACTAAGGGCGAATTAAGAATTAAGAATTAAGAATGCAGAATGGAGGGCGAAGCCAAGTGCAAATTCGCGCCATTCTGCATTCAGTATTCTACATTCTACATTCAGCATTCAGCATTACTCTTTAATTTCCACATAAAACACCGTCGGGTCATCATCCTCGCAGAATGACTCATCCGTATAGTATTGTCCGGGTTTGTTGTCGTCTTGGAAGAGGATGAGCGTCACTTTCTTGAAGGGGATGGGCTGGCCGTTTTTGCTGTAACGTTCGATGTCGGCTTCGGTGAGACCTTCCATACGCATCATCTTGAGCATCATGGCAAGGTCGAGGTTGACGTTGAGCAGCTCTTGCTTCCATTCGATGCTGATGACCGCTGTGGTGTAGAGCTTAAAGTTTTTGACTTCTATCTTTTTCATTTTAGTGTTTTTGGCCTATGGCTTATGGCCTTTAGCCTATGGCTTGCTTCCACGAAAATAATTATGATTCTACTTCTAGTGGAAGCAAGCCATCTGCCATCTGCCATTGGCCATCGGCAATTAATCGCTGCGAAATTCCGAAAAAAAACCGAATTTTAAAGATTTTGCACGAAAATTGTAGCCGTTTGCCCCAAATTTTATAATTTTGCTCAACCAATAAAAGAATAAAGAAATGCGTAAGACTTTAATTATCATTGCAATGGCATTGTTTTCCATGCCTATGTTCTCACAAACTATCGAAACAGTGGACGTTTCGAAAGCCAAGGACGGCAAGTTCACGGCTTCCTCATACGAATGCACCATTGAGGGCACAGTCTTGAATGGCCAGAAGGTTGGCACATGGATAGAGTATTTCAACAGCAACACCTACCTTCCCAAGAAAATCGTGAACTACGTGAACGGTAAGATGGAGGGCGTGTATGTGGAAATCGACAAGACGGGTTCGCTCACGAAAAAGGCTGAGTATAAGAACGGAGAACTGAACGGACAGGTGAGCGAATGGTATCGTGGCGGACGTCTCTCCAAATTGAACACCTATAAGAGCGGCAAACTCGATGGCAACCAGATTCTTTGCTACGAGAAGGGCGGCAACTTGGAAGTTTCGGAGTATAAGGATGGCCTCCGCGATGGCTTGACCACTTGGTTCTATGAAGACGGTCAGAAGAAGATGACCATCCAGTACACAAAGGGTCAGTTCAATGGTCGCCAAGAGAGCTTCTATCCCGATGGCTCCTTGAAGAGTGAGGCGGTCTATAAGAATGGTGAGTTGCAAGGTAAGAAGAAGACATACGCTGAGAAAGAGAAACCTATGCAGGAGGTCAAAGAGAAGGACATGCCGAAAGAAAAGGCCCCTGTAAAAGGAAAGCCAGTGGACATGCCAACGGGAAAGGCTAAGGAAAAAAAAGGCTAACCAAATAATTCCTAATATATCACAGCCGTAATCTATAAAGGCAGGGCATCCGAAGACTTGTTGGGTTTTCGGATGTTTTTTTATGCCTTTTTTTCCGTAATTTTGCCGCGGTTTTATGGCAATGAAGCATGTCGTCAGAAATATTATTGTTGTTGTGCTGAGTATGGTGTTTTCTGAGCTTTGCGCACAGGACACCATCGTGTTGCAATCCGTTGAAGTGACGGCGGATAAGTATAATATCGAGGCGTTGAAGCCCTTGGTGGCGAGGAAACTCGATACCCTTGTGCTGCAGTCAAAGAGCACCTCCAGCCTCTCGGACTTGCTCATCCAGCATAGCCCCGTTTTCATCAAGACTTACGGCCCAGGCGGCACCTCCACGGCTTCGTTTCGTGGCACGACAGCCAGCCATACCCTCGTGCTTTGGAACGGCTTTCAACTCAACGCACCCAGCCTCGGCCAAGTGGATTTCAGCACCATCCCCGTGTTTCTGGCCGACGATGTCAGCCTCAACTGGGGCAGCGGCACTTCCAACAACAGCGGTGGCTTGGGCGGTACCGTCAACATCGACAACACCCACCACTTTGGCGACGGTTTCCTGCTTGACCTGAAGCAGACCTACGGCAGCTTCAACACTTTGGGGAGTTTCGTCACGGTGGGCAACTATGGCAGGAAGTTCTCCTTCCGTGTGAAGGCCTATCGCAACTCGTCGGACAATGACTTTGAATACGAGAACCTGGCCACGATACCGCACCAAAAGATGAAACAACGCAACGCCGACTTCGTCGACTATGGCGTGATGCCCGAGATGAGCGTGATGTTGGGCAACAATGTGATTTCCGTGTCATCGTGGAACCAGTGGAACAACCGCAACCTGCCGCCCATCATGCCCAACGTGTTCAACGTGAACTCGGAGGAGTGGACACGCGACAACTTCTCGCGCAACTTCGTCTCGTTCAAGACCTATTGGGAAACAGGTAGCCTGCAACTGAAGTCGGCAGCCTTCATGGAGAACCAACGTTATTTCCTTTTGACGCGCAACCCTGTCACCGACGACACCGTCACCTTCATTAATTCAGAGAACCACGCCCTAATTCTGCACCAAATCGCCAACCTGGAGCAGCAACTCTACCAAAGCTGGACCTTGAAAGCCAAGCTGCAGTGGGACAACGAGCAGGTGAGGAGCAACAATTACGAAGGCGAGAAACGACGTAACGTGGTGTCGGCCTATGCTGCCGTCAACGGTGAGCCGTTCAATTGTGCCAACCTCAACCTCACTGCCCGCTTCGACTGGACCGATGGCAAGGCCATGGGCTTGTTCCCGACGGCTACCTTCTCATACCAACTGCCCTTCTACAAGGCCGTGAGCTTCACCTTGGGCTACAGCCACAACTACCGCAATCCCACCTTGAACGACCTCTATTGGTATCCTGGCGGCAACCCTGACCTCCTGCCCGAGAATGGCCGCACCGTCGACTTGGCTGTGAAATACGGCTTGCAAAAAGGACCTTTCAAGCTTGACCTGCGCACAGGTGGCTACTTCTCCAACGTGAAAAACTGGATCCAATGGATGCCGACCTCGTATCGTTTCTGGGTGCCGGAGAATGTGGCCAAGGTCTATGCACGCGGCATCGAGAACCACATCGATGCGGCCTTTGTTAAGGAAAACTGGAAGGTCACGCTGTCGGGCAACTACGTCTTCACCGTCACCACCGACGAGAGCGAGAAAGCCTACGCCCAAGGCACCAATGGCAAGCAGCTCATCTACATCCCGCGTCACCATGCCAATTTCTTCCTCAACACCCAGTGGAAGACCTGGAACCTGAGCTACACCGTTGAAATGACGGGTCGCCGCAGCACCTCTTATAATGAACAAGACTTTTTTGCCTACGACTTGCCTTCGTATGTGCTGCACCATGTCGCCCTTGGCAAGCAGATTAAGAAGTTCTGCATCGAGTTGCGATGCAACAACCTCACTGACAAGGACTACCAGAATGTGATATGGAGGGCCATGCCAGGTAGGAGCTTTGAGGTGATGGTGAACTTTAGGTTTTAGTTGAGAGTTTAGAGTTGGGAGTTGTTCAGTTGTTCAGTTGTTCAGTTGTTCGGTTGTTCAGTTTGCAGTTACTAAGACTGATGGTTCATGGCCAACTCCTTGAAATTCGCCAAAGTCATCATACGGGTAGTTTTGTGCTGCTGCAAAGCGAGCAGGTCGGCATCGCCTGAAACAATGTAGTCAGCTGCCACTGTTTCGGCCAACGAAAGTAGATACAAATCCTTGGGGTCTCGAATATCGGATTGAGCTTCACTTTCGATTTTTGCGACATGACAGAACGCATAAATGATACGGAAAAAGTCTTCCAATTCCTCATCATTAATCCTTGAACGGATCTTTGGACGTGAACAGACATCATGAATTTCGTTCAGCAACTCATCACATACGTAAACCTCGAATCGTGTATCCGTCAAAAAACGGCCCATCCATTCGGCCTGATGGCCGATGAGAAACGAAATCCAAATATTGCAATCGAGGATGGCTTTCATTTCCCGTATCTTTCGGCCATGACTTCGTTCAAAATATCCTCTTCGCTGAGTGTGGGATACTTAGGACGGCTTTTCACAAAACGCTCAAGCAATTGCTCTCGGGTTTCAAATTGCCATCCAAACCTATTGATGAGCTCCTGCAAAAGACCCCAATCAGCCATCGGCACATTGATGTAAATTCCTTGTGTGGTTGCGTTGCTTATCATTTTCCATTTAATTACAGATTGCAAAAATACACATTTTTCCCGAAACGTCAAGGGGATAACAAAAAGCAGTTGTTCAGTTTGTAGTTATCAGTTATAGGATAGGGACCATCGTTATCTCACCACTACCTTCTGGACTTTCACGTTCTCGCCGTTGACGAGGCGGAGCACGTACACACCAGTGGGGAATGCTGAATGCTGAATGATAAATGATGAATGAATGTCACGGCTGAACATTTGTCGCCCTAACATGTCGATGACCTGCAGGGTGCCTTCATCGTTGACGATGAGGTTGCCGTCGCTGATGAAGGCAAACACCTCATTATCGCCATCTGCGTCCTCGCAGATGGTAGCAAACACCAACTTGAAGCGTCTCTCGTAGTCGGTGGTCTTGGCGTAGAAGGTGTACGTGGGCGCAGGAGATTGCGGGTCTTCGCCCGCAATGACGTTCTGGGGGGAGAGCAGGTCGACGTCGTTGCCGGTCATGTTGTCAATGAGGTGGAGGTAGGCGAAGCTGACATCCTCGGTGTTGAAGCTAAGGGTGTAGCTGCCGTTCTTTTCAGCCTTGAAGCTGACGGGCATCTCTCCCATCTCTTCAGCATTGACGATGGCGTAGTCCTCGCCTTCCTGCGGGAAGCAGACCTTGGTGTGGTTAGGATTGAGTTGGAACTTAGGCAGCTGACGGCCTTCGCCGAAGCGGACGATGGCGCGGTCAACGAACTTGTTGCTGCTCGTGATGTTCAGTGCGAGGTTGGCGCTCTTTTGTCCAGGCTGCGTGGTGCTGAAGGTCATGCTGGCATCGTTAGCATCTGCGGCTGTTACGAAAATGCCTTCCATGGCGCCAATGGCAGTGGCTTTACTTGTTGGAATGAGCCCGCTGCCGTTTTGCAAAGCGTAGTAGTCACGGTCGGCATAAGCGGCCTGAGCGAAGGGGTTGCCAACGAGGTTCCAACCTTTGAACTCTTGAGCGTTGCTGTTGTAAGCCAAATCCACTTGACCGTTGCCGCTGTATGGCATTCCGGTGAAAGTGAGGGTGGTACCGTTCTTGCTGGCATAAAGGTAGCCTTGTCCGTTGACCAGGTTGAAGGCACCTGCTCTGTAGTTGAGCCATTCCAAATTCTCGGCTTGGTCGAAACGATAGAGGTCGTAGGTAGTGACGATGTCTTCGCCTTCGCCTTCATCAGCGGTAATCATGCCGTCCACTGTGGTAGGATTAACGTTTTCGGCCAAAGGCGAGGCGATGAGATACCAGCCATTGTTGACGCCTGCTTCAGCGCTGTAGGCAGCAATGGTTTTGGTGAAGGTGACGGGGCCGTTTATTGCCGAAATCACGGTGTTGTGGTCGTCTTCCATGGCGAGGGTCCAATTGTTGCCGCTTTGTGTAAGGGTGCCGTGGTCGGCTTCGTATTGGAATGCACCGCTGAGGTTGAGGCTCAGGGTGTCCTCGTTGCCCGCCCAAATAGTGCCGTTGTAAGTGATGCCATAGTCTGTCGAGGAGCTGTAACCAGTGATGTTGCTCAAGTCGTGGCTGATATCAGTGCCGTTGAGGGTAACGGTAACGCCAGTGTCGCCTGTGACGGTGTGACGCTCCTTACCTTGGACTACGCCAAGAGCTTGGGTGAAGTAGCTGTTGTTTGTAATAACATAACTATAACCTTGATTAGTATAGTCATCGCTTCGTCCAAAAGTGGCGCAACCTTCAGTTGTCGTAGGGATAGCAGCAGGGGCAAACACGCAATTGTTAATGTAGACATAAGAATGGTCTAGGGACCAATTTACAAATCCTCTATTTCTTCCCACAAAGCCGCCCCAGCCATTGCAGGTGCCAATAAATTTCCCTGTAAAGGCGCAGCCTTCAAAGAAAATACCAGGACGGGAGTTACGGTCTGCCTCGCCAAGGAAGCCACCGATGCCCCAATCGCCAGCATTGGGATTGGTAGCGGTTATCTCCACGGCACTCACGCAGTTCGTGATATGGCAACCATTGAGGACATAACCGATGAGACCGCCCGACGGGAAATGTCCTACCGACATGGTGCCAGCGAGATTCAGATTCATAAACGAGGCATTGTCGACAGTGTTGAACACGGCACATCTTCCGGCTGTCGAGGTGTAATTGACGGTGAGCGTATGACCCGTGCCATCGAAAGTGCCTTTGAAGAGGGCGTCGTTAGTGCCCACCATAGCGGTAACGGGGGTGGTAATGTCCGTTTCAAGATAGACCGTTTTGCCTTCGTAGGTGTTGCCTTCGGTCACGCTGGCGGCAAACTCTTCCCAAGTCAAAAAAACATTGTCGGAGGTACGGAGCGGTTTGGGAGGAATATAGGTGAATGTGGTCTTGGGCAGGAAAAATTGTTCACTATAGTCGACTTCTTCAAGGCTACGGTTACTCGTTCCGTAGGCAGATACGCCGTATGAAGAGTAGGTTCCACGCCAAATCACATTATTGTATGAACCCTTTTCGTCATTGTACACGCCTATCAACAGGTTGCCTCCATGGTAAATATAAGGTGTATCGAAGGTAATGGTGTATGATGCGCCTTCTGCTGGCATAGGCAGCGGCGAACCTTGCTTTACCATTGTGGCACCGTTCATGCCGCTATAGCTCTCGTCAAGGGTAGTTCCCGAAACTTCTTTTAGGAAAACTGTTTGGTGTGTATTTGCCCATGTAGGATTGGAGGTAGCTACAGAGGATGGATAGAAGGTGATGGCGGTAATGATGCCTCGCGTCATATCAGTGAGTTCAGAGGCTGGAATGATGCATTCACTTTTGGTATATTCGTCAAAATTTATACCGCACATGGGAATGTTTGAATTTATTTGTGTGTCATCGCACACAGTCAGCGAGGCAATGCCACTATTCGGCACAACCTTGAATTGGAATTCGTTGAGCTGCATTGCCCACCAACCCTCACTTTCCGGAGACGTTCCCTGGATGTCTGTTACAACGAACTTAAAATACTGATAGGCAGTTGTGTTGGGGTCTTCGATAAAGAATTCCTCCTCTGCCATGTCACCCGCTAGTTCGTTATCAAGGTCGGTGAAGTTTGCAAGAGTAACCCAATTGTAGTTGTCGGTGCTGGCTTCGATCCTCCAACTCTTGGGGATACGCCTACTATATTCTTGAGAGTCAGTTCCAAGAGTGATCACATAGCTGACTGGCGTGATAGGCTCTGCGCTTTGGAAATGGCAATAGGCAGGGCTATTAGCGAAGGTTGACTGTTGCGACACGAGCCATCTGCTGCTTTTGTCATTATCCACCAAGTTACTAGGATGATCATTACCGGTGTCTGTGCCATTTATGAAACTGTAAGACGTGTAAATGGTTTCTTGCGCCCAAGCACCGCCCGAGAGCAGGATGAACAACAAAATAAAGATGAAAGACCTATTTTTCATTGTTTCAAAATGTTTTTGTTGGTATTTGGTTAATTGTCAATTGTTTATATCAAAATTTTGCTAAAAAGTATCTCAAAAGCAGGTGCAAAGGTACGAAATAAATCAATTATTGTTGTCCGCAAATATTCAATGAGTTGTAAGCAGCCATGTCATCCTTCGGCAAGGCTCAGCAGCCATGTCATTCCAACGTTGGTATGCTTTCTGCCCATGTCATCCCCGCGCTGGCAGGTGTGGAGGCGGGGATCTATGGGCGAAAAGCACGGCTATGTTGCCGCTCTTTTTTGAAGGCTTCGAGCCTCCAAAAGTCAGGCGATGACGTTTTAGGTCACTGAGAGTTACCTTTTCGTCCAAATTTCAGACTTTTTGTCACTCGAAGCTAATTTTTACCTCATTCCGTGAGGTTGAAGCTAACTCCGAGCCATCAAAAAGCCCGAAAAAACAGACAATATGTCACTTGCAGTTACCTCAAACCTCACTCGGTGAGGTTGAAGGTAGTAGTGAGTTATGTTTAGTATGAAAAGATGAACTGTAACATTAGCGCGAGATATCCTGATGTGTCCCTTATGACGTCAAGGTCATTGCCGATTCAAAAAACAACCATACGGAATGTGAATGTTCACTCTCTAACCTTTTTTAAGATGATTTTAATAACTCTGTCTTTAGGGAGGTTTTTTATGGCATCAATAGTAGTTACAGCGAGTTTCAGAAAAAGTTTGTATCTTTGTAAACTGTTTTACACAAGAATACAATCCAATATGATAACAGGCGAAATCAAGAACCGTATTGATTCCATATGGGATACCTTTTGGACGGGTGGCATCACCAATTCAGTGACTGTACTGGAGCAGATGACCTACCTCTTTTTCATGAAGATGCTCGATGATGCACAACGCACCAAGGAAGCCAATGCCAACGTGATGGGCGTCAAGGTGAAAGACCCCGTTTTTAAGGATGGCAATTGGCACAATCCCGAAACCGATAGGGATGTGCCATACAACGACCTTCGTTGGCATGTCTTCAAGAATATGGAAGCCGAGCAGATGTACCGCGTCATCAGCAAGGATGTGTTCATCTTCATCAAAAACTTGAACGAGGGTCGGGAATCGGCATACAGCAGATTCATGGCTAACGCTACGTTTCTCATCCAAAGCCCGAGAACATTAGTGAAGATTGTGGAAGGTATCGACCACCTTGACATGAACAACCGTGACACGATGGGCGATGTGTATGAGTATGTCTTGGGCAAGATGGCGGCAAGCGGCAACAATGGTCAGTTCCGCACCCCAAGACACATCATCCGTATGATGGTTGAACTGATGCAGCCCACATTGAAAGACACCATTTGCGACCCTGCCATGGGCAGCGCGGGTTTCATCGTGGAATCAGCGAAATATGTTCAAAGCCACTATAAGAATGAACTGCTGAAAAAGGAGAATGCCGAACATTACAAGAACGGCATGCTTCATGGTTTTGATACCGATGCCACCATGCTGCGTATCGGGGCGATGAACCTGATGCTTCATGGCGTCGACAACCCCGACATCCAATATCAAGACAGCCTTTCGACCGATAACAAGGATGCCGACCGCTATACGCTTTGCCTTGCCAATCCGCCTTTCACCGGCAGCCTTGACAACGAGGCCGTGAGCAAAAGCCTGTTGGCCATCACCAAGACAAAGAAGACGGAACTGCTGTTTTTGGCCTTGTTTGTGAGGATGCTGCAAATCGGTGGCCGTTGTGCCAGCATCGTGCCTGATGGCGTGTTGTTCGGCAACAGCACAGGCCACAAGTCCATCCGCAAGGAACTGATTGACAAACAACGCTTGCAGGCTGTGATTTCAATGCCTTCGGGGGTGTTCAAGCCTTATGCAGGTGTTTCCACTGCCATCCTGATTTTCACCAAGACCAATGCGGGTGGCACGGACAAGGTGTGGTTCTATGACATGAAAGCCGATGGTTTCTCATTGGATGACAAGCGCACCCCGATAGCCGAAAACGACATCCCCGATGTGATAGCCCGTTTCCATAACCTTGCAGCAGAGGAAAAGCGCACGCGGAAAGACCAAAGTTTCCTTGTGCCTGTGGATGAAATCAAGGCCAACGACTACGACCTCTCCATCAACAAATACAAGGAAGTGGAGAAGGTGAAGGTGGAGTATGAGAAGCCCGAGGTGGTGCTGGGCAGGATTGAGGTGCTGCAAGGAGAGATAACTGCTGCCATCAGGGAATTCAAAGAACAATACCTATAAATAAATATGAATACCGCTTCCTATCGTCCGCGCAACCCTGGCCACGACTACTACGGCAAAGGCACTTACCTTATCACATTGGTGGTAAGCGGAAGAGAGCCTTTGTTGGGCCGTTTGGGCAGTGATGCCCAGCACCCAGAGGTGCAGTTGTCACCTTTGGGCGAAGTGGCGCAACAGACATGGGAGCGAATTCCGGAAAAGCAGGCCAACCATGGCAACAAGGTGCTTGTGCACGCCTGCGTCTGCATGCCTGATCATTTCCATGGAGTGATAGAGGTGCTTGAGCCTATGGAATGGAGCTTGGGTGATATTATGCAGGCGTTCAAGTCGGTGTGTACTACGCGATGGCAACAGCAGCAAGGCCTTTCTGCATCCAGCTTTCGGCCGATATCGGCCGAAAGCACCAGCCCTGATGCCCCTGCCTGGCTGCGTGAAAAGGCCCAAAAACACACCGACGAAGGCTCGCTAATAAGGAGCCTCTCCAAAAAGCAACGCCAAGAATACTACGCTCTAGTGGGCCGCGAGCACCGCCCGCTGTTCGATGACAACTACGACGACACCGTGTGCCTCAACGACCGCCACCGCGAGGCCATGATTGCCTATGTGCACGACAACCCGCGCCGCGCCATCTTGCGCCGCGCTTTGCCCGACCTCATGCAGCGCTGCCTCCATGTGCAGATAGGCAGCCGCAGCTATGGTGCCTTCGGCAACCTCTTCCTGCTGCGCTGGGCCAACAAGGTGCAGGTGCAATGCCACCGCCGGCACCCCGCCGACGGCCAGCCCTATGAGACCACTCCCGACTACGCCCAACAGCACGACCAATGGCTCGCCGCCATCCTTGGCGGAGCCACGGTAATCGTGACGCCCGGCATCTCGCGCGGCGAGCTGCTGATGAAAAACGAGTGCATAGAGCGCGGCTTCCCGCTCATCCACATACAGAAGGAGCCCATCGGCCCGTATTGGAAGCCTGAGCGCCAGCGCTTCGAGGCCTGCGCCAACGGCAGCCTGCTCATCCTCGCCCCTTGGGGCCTCGACGAAATGGGCGCTGTGGCCGGCGTGCCTTCCAGCACCGACTACAGCCGCTTCCATAACCTGAACACCCTCGCCGCCGAACTGTGCGCCTTCGATGGCAACGCTAAAATAGTAAGTATGAAGTAATGAGGTTTGAAGTATGAAAGAAAACTGGACATATAAGAAACTTGGAGAGGTTTGCGAGATTTATCAACCACAAACTATTTCTACGGAAATGCTTGTGCCAGATGGGGAATACCTTGTGTATGGTGCAAATGGCATTATTGGGAGATACGATAAATACAATCATATTGAATCAGAGGTGTTGTTGACATGCCGTGGAGCGACTTGTGGTTCAATCAATGTTTCTGTACCATATTCATGGATTAATGGGAATGCTATGGTGATTCATCCAATTGATGATTCTGTGTTTTGTTCGCGTTCATTCCTTGTATATTTGATGAAGTCTATTGATTATTCATTAGTGATAACAGGAGCAGCCCAACCTCAAATAACACGTCAGAAATTATCTCCAGTAAAGATAGCAATTCCCCCAATAGAAACCCAATCCCGCATCGTTGCCGAACTCGACCTCCTCCAATCCATCATCGACAAGCAGAAGGCACAACTCAAGGAATTGGACAACCTCGCCCAAGCCGTCTTCTATGATATGTTCGGCGACCCCGTCGAGAATGAAAAGGGATGGGAAGTGAAGAGAGTTGAAGATTTGTGCGAGGTCTCATCAGCCAAAAGGGTACTTGTTGAAGATGTTGTAGAAAGTGGAATTCCTTTTTTGAGAGGAACTGAATTAACTGCATTAAGCAAGGTGGTTTCCAGCAAAGATGTCAAATTTACTATGTTTATTACGCCAGAACATTATGAACGAGTGAAATCTATAACTGGCGTTCCTAAAAAAGGTGATATATTAATTCCATCGATCAATAGTGAAGGAATAACATGGGTAGTTGATACTGATGAACCATTCTATTTCAAAGATGGTCGTGTTATATGGGTTCATGTAAATACTGATGCTTTTGTAAGCCAATACTTGAGTTTTGTAATTTCAAAGATTCTTAAAGCAAATTATACAGTTTTGACATCTGGAGCAACATTTTTAGAACTGAAATTGTTTATTATTAGAGATTTAGTTGTCCCAATTCCTCCATTATCCCTTCAACAATCCTTCGCCGCCAAAATCGAATCAATTGAAAAACAGAAAGCTACAATCACTAAATCCATAGAGGAGTCACAAAAGCTTTTCGACTGCACTATGGACAAATATTTCGGATAACATGCGCAATTTCGACTACATAAAAGACCTTGGGCTGAACGACCTCTACCGCTTTTGTTCGGCGGCGGAGGAAAACCAATGGGGCAGTCCCGACTTCAGCGCCATCAATGCCCGCAAGGCGTTGGAATACATCGTCCGCGCCGTGTATTACCTCAAGGACATCGAGGTGAAGGAAAAGGCTTCGCTGTTCGAGCTGGTCGACGGCGAGCCGTTCAGCGCGTTCATCAACGACGACAAGGTGATGATGGCCGTGCACTATGTCCGCAAAGTGGGCAACAACGGCGCCCACACGGGCAATGTGACGCGCAAGGAGGGTTTCTTCGCCTTGCTCAACATCTATAATGTGGTCGGCGCCATCCTATTGAAACTGAAGCTGGTGGAGGAGGTGAAGCCCTTCGACAAGGACTTGATCCCGAAGACGGTGGAGACACCCGTGGTGGTCCCCGCCAAGGTGGAGGTGAAGAAAAACGACACCATCGTCGTGGCTGCCGACAAGGAATCGGTCGCCGATGCCACACCGGTGGAAGCGCTCCCCACCGACCTCTCGGAGGCTGAGACGCGCAAGATGTTCATCGACCTGATGCTGCGCGAGGCAGGTTGGGAGGTGCTCGAAACCGAAGGCGCGGTGCAACCCCTCAAAGCCTGTATCGAGGTCGAAGTCCACGGAATGCCCAATGAAGAAGGCATCGGATTTGCTGACTATGTGTTGTTTGGCGGCAACGGACTCCCGCTGGCCGTGGTCGAAGCCAAGCGTACCACAGCCTCGCCGCTCAAAGGCAAACACCAAGCGGAACTCTATGCCAATTGCCTCGAAAAGCAATATGGCGTCAGGCCGGTCATCTACTATACCAACGGCTTCGAGACCAACATCATCGACGGCTTGGGCTATCCGCCGAGACCCTTGTTCGGTTTCCATACCGCCGACGACCTCGAACGCCTGATACAGAAACGAGGCCGCAAGGACATCACCGATTTCTCCGTGAAAGACAGCATCACCGACCGCCACTATCAGAAAATGGCCATCAAAGCCGTGTGCGAGCATTACAACAAGAAGCATCGCAAAGCCCTGTTGGTGATGGCCACGGGAACGGGCAAGACAAGGGTTTCCATCTCTTTGGTCGATGTGCTGATGCGCAACGACTGGGTGAAGAATGTGCTGTTTCTGGCCGACCGCACCAGCCTCGTCAGCCAAGCCCACAAGAACTATGCGAAGCTGCTGCCCAACACCACCACTTGCGTGTTGAGCGACAAGGACAGCGACAAGAAGAAAGACCTCAATGCCCGCATTGTCTTCTCCACTTATCAGACGATGATCAACTACATTGACACGGACGAGAAACTATATTCCGTGGGTCATTTCGACCTGATTGTCATCGACGAGGCGCACCGCAGCATCTTCGGGAAGTATGCCGCAGTGTTCAACTATTTCGATGCCATGTTGGTCGGCCTGACCGCCACGCCGCGAGAGGATGTCGACCGCAGCACCTACGAGATCTTCCAGATGGAAGAGGGCGAGCCGAATTTCGCCTACGAGCTGGATGAGGCCGTGGCCGACCATTATCTGGTCAACTATCACGGTTTCAAGCGAGGTTCGAAGATCATGAGAGAAGGCATCAAGTACGAGAAGCTGACGGAGGAACAAAAACGGCAGTTGGAGTTGGTGTGGGAATACGAGCAAATCGAAGGGAGGGACATCGCCAATAGCGAGATTTTCAGCTATATCTTCAACGAGAACACGATTGATGCGGTGCTGCAGGACTTGATGGAAAACGGCCTGAAGGTGCAGAGCGGCGAGCGCATTGGGAAGTCGGTCATCTTTGCCTACAATCACCATCATGCCGAGTTGATTGTAAGTCGGTTCAATGTGCTTTATCCTGAATACGGACCTGATTTCTGCGTGTTGATCGACAACTATGTCACCTACGCCCACGACCTGATCGACAAGTTTGAGATTCGTGATGCCAATCCACAGATTGCCGTTTCGGTCGATATGCTCGATACGGGTATCGATGTGCCCGACATCCTCAATCTCGTGTTCTTCAAGCCTATGAAGAGCAAGATCAAATACTTGCAGATGATTGGCCGTGGAACGCGGTTGAGCGAGGACATCTTTGGTCCAGGCAAGGACAAGGAATGCTTCTACATATTCGATTGGTGCGGCAATTTCGACTACTTCGACCAAAACCCCGATGGTCAAGAAGCACCTGCCACTCAATCGCTTACGGAACGGCTGTTCTGCTTGCGTTCGGAGATCGCTTTCCATCTGCAGCATCAGCAATATCAGGAAGACGAATATTGCAAGAGCCTTCACGATGAGAATAAGGCCTTGCTCCACGAACAAGTACAAGCCTTGTCCGACAGCCACATCTCGGTGAGGATGAAATGGGAGGCAGTCAGCCATTTCAAGGAAGCGGATGCTTGGGTTTATATCTCTGACATGGACTTGCTGACGCTGAAAAAAGACATTGCGCCGCTGTTGCCCAAAAACACCTTGGATGAAAGTGCCAAGAAATTCGATGTGCTGACCTTGACCATTGAGTTGGGTTGCCTTGACTCGGAGGTAGATTCGTCGCGAAGCATACAACGCGTGAAGCTGATTGCAGCCGAACTACAGGAAAAGGCAACATTGCCGCAGGTCCAGGCCAAGATGGGTACCATTAAGGAGGTGCTTTCCGAGGTGGCATGGCAGAATGTGTCGCTGCAATGGCTTGAAAAGGTGAGGACCGACTTGCGTGACCTGATGAAGTTCCTTTTGGGCGACAAGAAGAAATGGTTTGTGGTCGACATTGACGATGTCATCAGCGAGGAGGGAGAGGTCGAGGGCGTAACACCGAAGGTGAGTTACAAACAGCGTGTGATGGATTTCCTTGCCAACAACAGACATTTGCCCGTGTTGGACAAGATTTACAACATGGAGAAACTGGAAGACCGCGATTTTCGCGAGTTGCAACGCATCCTTTGGGAAGAGTTGGGCACAAGGGAGGACTACAACCGATACACTCAAGGCAAGATGTGTGGCGACAATGTGGCCGTACTTATCCGTTCGTTGATTGGTGTTGACAGAAAGGTGGCCATGCAGCGTTTCGGTAGCTTCATCTCGGGCATGGAACTCAATTCGGAGCAAGAAGAGTTCTTGATGACCGTGATCAGTTATGTGTGTGAAAACGGCGACATCACCAAGGAAATCGTGGTGAACGAACCGCCTTTTGACGAGAGGTTAGTTGTCTTCAGTGCCTATATGATTCCCTTGGCAAGGTACATCGAAAACATTCATAATGTGGTGATTCCATTGTATCCTGTCAATGAAAACGAGGTGTCGATGGCGGCACATAAGTGATTTGTATAAGCAGGAGTTAGGATTGAACCGAGTCCTGAAAGGACGACCCTAATTCACCCCGATATGCAATGTCGGGTTTTCATAATAAGACGAATGATAAAGATAAGCCGCAGCCATAGATGCCCGCCATCGCGCATTCCAGCGTCGGCATGACATGGCTGCTGGACCCTATCTCACCCCGATATGCGATGTCGGGTTTTCATAATAAGACGGATTAATGATAAGCCGCAGCCATAGATGCCCGCCATCACACTTGTCCGTGCTGGCATGACATGGCTGCTGGTGTCACATCTTACTTCAAGTCAATAAACGGCACCGAGTTGCCGAGCATGTATTGTGGCATTTTGCCGTCCCACTTCTGCACGGCTTCATAGTTCACTAGTTTGGGGTTGCTTTCCAAAGCAGCTGCCTTGATGCTCATGGCCTCGGCCTCGGCTTGGGCCTTGATTTTGGTCTGCTTGGCCTGCTCCTCCACTTGTATGGTGACGTTCTTGGCCTTCAGGGCGTTCTGCTCGGCCACCTGTTTCTCCTTGATGGCGGTCTCGAAGTCGTCGTCGAAGTCGATGTTTGTAATCTGAAACTGGATGTTCATGAAGTAGTTGCTGTCCAAGGTCTGGCGCAGTGTCTGTTCAATCTCGCGGCGCACAGCATCACGGTTCTCAACGATTTCGGTGGCCGCAAAGTTGCCGAAGCTTTGTTTCATGGACGAGCGGATGAAGGGCACCACGATGCGGTTGTGGTAATCGTCGCCGACGTTTTTCATCAGCTTGCTGACGTTCTCGCGCACCAGGTCGTAGTTAATGGTGTATTCCACCTCCGAAGTCTGGACGTCCTTGGTGTAGCTGTTTTCCTTGCCGTCGTGTTTCTTCTGTTGCACGTTCACACGTTTGATGGTTTGGATGAATGGGATCTTCATGTGAAGACCGTCGCCAATGACCTCGTCACTCATCTTGCCGAAGGTGGCTAGCACCCCGCGCTCCGTCGAGCGGATGGTGTAGAACGAGGAGAAGAACACCAAAATGGCTAATAGTCCCAAAACGCCCCAAAGGATGTAACGTCCGATTTTCTTACTGTTGGGGTTGATGTTAATGTTAGTGTACGGTTGATTCATTTTGCTGTTGTTTTAAGTTTTGGCAAAAATACATATTTTTCGGAAATGTGTTCTCTTTTTCGGAAATAGAAATGTTGTAATCGGAAATCATAACGCGTTGGAAATCAAAGTGCAGGTTTTCCAAAAGTTTGTAATGCCCATAAGACTATGATTTTGAGTGAAAATTTGCCATATTTTTGTAGCCGAAAGTTTTAAACGTTATCAATTATGCAAACGAAGAAACGATTTTTCAGAAAAGTGGCGACTCCGGCAGTTTTCGGAGCCTTGTTGCTGCTGCTCACGGCCTGCCCACGCAGCAAAACCACCTATGTCGATTTGGGACGCATCCCCGGACAGTATCTGGCCACCGTGCCTTACCGAAACGGCGACGTGTTCCGTATGAAGCACGAGAGCGACCGCACCGTCATCGACTTCACCGTGTCGCGCCACCGCCAAAAGGAAACGGGCTTCGACTATATGTATGAAAAGTACAAGCCCGCCCCCAACTGCATCTATGAATATGAGTCAGACATCACCAAATGCACGCCTAACTACCCGATTTTCAACGTGGAAATCGAGTTCTCCAACCGGTATATGGCTTTCGAGGAAGAAGGTGGGCAAAACTATGCGAAAAGCGCCACAATTTTTGCTGTAGGAAGCGCACGGTTACCGCTCATCGGCGAAGACACATCCAACTATGAAATGCTTGACTCCCTGAAAGTTAATGGACGCTATTACCACGATGTCTTCAAGCTGAAGTCGGAACTTGTTGATTATTACGAAGAAGAAGGCTCCATCCACGCCGATACCTATTATTATAATTATGAAAATGGCTTGCTCGGAGTCGTTATGTCTAACGGTGAAAAATATTGGCTCTATGAAGAATAAATTGTTGATTTTGATGGCATTGTCATTCGTGATGGCCTCTTGTGTGAAAACGAAAACCTTCCGTGTGAACGATTCCAACCGTGATTGGTTTGCCGACAGCACGAATTGCTATTTCACGATGCAGGACGACAACGGCATCCATCAGTCGTTCAGATTTGCCCTTGCCAATTCCTATACGACCGAAACGGGAACCACCATTCTTTTCATCCCTACGGAAAAGGGTGAATATGAGCACATTGAACAGAGCGGGGCGAACTCTTACGGCACATTAAGGGTTTCACCCACGATTTCCGCCTACAAGTGGGTGGAGTATTCGGATATTAATGAGTTCAGGCTGTACTTTAACGAAGCTGTTTATGTGATGGGCATTGACGGGAACTTGTTCTATCCCGATAGCGATAAAAGATACAAATGTTATGAATCTGGTTACGATAACGCTATGGATTACACTGCGGAATATCTTGATTCCTACACGGTTAGCGAAAAGACCTATCGAGGTGTGATGCACCTCAAACTCATAGATGTTGCCTATCCGCAAACCAAAAATTTCCCTACAGAATTCTATTACGCCAAGCATTATGGCCTGATTCAATGCACCTTGGACGACAAACTGACTTTGTATCGTTTGCCAGATTGAATTTAAAACACGAATTATCAGAAATTTATCACGAAATCGAAGATTGGCTCAGCCGAATCGGAAATTTCGACAAAGTCAATTTCTTCATAAATAATTGTTTTTGAAAATTCGTGTCCAATTCATGGCAATTCATGTTATAAATCATGCGGAGAATTTCTCCGCTTTTTGTGTTGATGTAAGGGGAATTTGTGTATCTTTGCCTCTTCATATTAAGACGAATACAAAAAACTTAAAACAATGGATAACAGACTATTAGATAACAAACTCCCTTATTTGGTGGCCGATATGGACTTGGCCGCTTGGGGACGTAAGGAAATTGAAGTATCGGAACACGAAATGCCCGGCCTGATGTCGCTGCGCAAGAAATATGGCGACACGAAACCGCTGAAGGGCGCCAAGATTATGGGCTCGCTGCACATGACCATCCAAACGGCCTGCCTGATTGAGACTTTGGTGAAGTTGGGGGCTACGGTGCGCTGGTGCTCGTGCAACATTTACTCCACGCAAGACCATGCTGCTGCGGCCATCGCCGAAACAGGTACTTCCGTCTTCGCTTGGAAAGGCGAGACCCTCGAAGACTATTGGTGGTGCACCAAACGCGCTATCACTTTCCCCGATGGCACGGGTCCGGACTTGATTGTCGATGATGGCGGCGATGCCACCTTGCTGATTCACAAAGGCTATGCCTGCGAAAACGACCCCAAACTCCTTGATGCACCCACGGGCAGTGCCGAGGAAGCCGCATTGATGAGCGTCATCAAGGCCACCTATAAAGAGAATCCGACCTTCTGGCACACGGTTGTGGCCGGTTGGAAGGGTGTCTCGGAAGAGACCACCACAGGCGTGCACCGTCTGTATCAGATGCACGAACGCGGCGAGTTGCTGGTGCCTGCCATCAACGTGAACGACTCGGTCACCAAGTCGAAGTTCGACAACCTCTATGGCTGCCGCGAGTCGTTGGCCGACGGCATTAAGCGCGCCACCGACGTGATGATTGCCGGCAAGGTGGTCGTCGTGTGCGGCTACGGTGAGGTGGGCAAGGGCTGCTCTCACTCGATGAAGAGCTACGGTGCCCGCGTTCTCGTCACCGAAATCGACCCCATCTGCGCCTTGCAAGCCGCCATGGAAGGCTTTGAGGTCACGACGATGGAGGAGGCCGTCAAGGAAGGCAACATCTTTGTAACCACGACGGGTAACTGTGACGTCATCACGCTGGAGCACATCCTGCAGATGAAAGACCAGGCCATCGTGTGCAACATCGGCCACTTCGACAACGAAATCCAGGTGGATCGCCTCGAAAAGACCGAGCATCTGAAGGAGAAAATCAACATCAAGCCGCAAGTCGACAAGTATGTCTTCGATGACGGTCATTGCATCTTCCTGTTGGCTTCGGGCCGACTGGTCAACCTGGGTTGCGCCACGGGTCATGCCAGCTTCGTGATGAGCAACTCGTTCACCAACCAGACCTTGGCCCAGATGGACCTCTGGGAGAAGCGTGGACAATATAAAGTAGGTGTATATTGCCTGCCGAAGTATTTGGACGAGGAAGTCGCCCGCCTGCACCTTGAGAAGATTGGCGTGAAGCTGACCAAGCTCACACAGAAGCAGGCCGACTACATCGGTGTGCCCGTTGAGGGACCTTACAAGTCGGACATCTACCGTTATTAATGTGATTTGTCTTTTGAAGTCTTTGTGACTTTCAAACGTTTATTGGGAGCGATGCCTTGGGTGTTGCTCCCTTTTGTTTTATCTTTCTCAGCGATGATGATGAAGGCGGCGTCGCCGTAGGTGTTGTAGATTTGGCGTTTCTTCAAGTCGCGAATCGTCGATGGGAACTGTATCTCGATGAATTGGTTGTTCTTTCTGTCGTGTGTCACTGTGGCTTGTGTTTTCTCTTGGGTGATTTCGAGTCCGGTTTCTCCATCGAACCACCTCACAACATATTGCGTCCCAACATCTTGTTTGCTAATGGGCAAGATGATGGTGTTGTTCTTTGAGCAAGGTCGAGGCTTCTTGTCTTCGTCCAAAGTGTAGACGTAGCCCTTCGTGTCGACTTTGGCATCGGTGTTGAAATGTCCTTTCGAAATTGATTTGTCGGTGAGGCGGCGCAAGGCTTGGTAGCTGAAGGCAGTGTCTTGGCACCAGCCGTAGAGCGTGTCTTCGTCGGCACTGGAAAGATAATAGGTCTCAATGCCGTTGGGGCATACCAAAGAGCTCTTGTTTGTCGAGACGGTGGTATGAGGGGTGAAAGAGTCGGGGAGGAGCGGTAAGTTTTTGCTGTAGGCCAACACGGGTGCATAGATGCGAAGCAAGTCCCTGTCGCGCAGGTAGCTCCATAACCAGATGGAGCCGGGACCCATCGTGCCCGAAAAGAGCGAAGCCCAAATGCAGTTGTGCGTGTCGAATCCAAACGGGTCTTTGTCTTGGTATTTCGGGGGAGCGGATTGCCCGAAACCGAACTCTCCGCAGAAGATGGGTTTGTCGGGGTAAAGAGGACGATAAGTTGCGAATTTGTCGAATAATTGCTTGGTGCGTTGCTCTGAGGACTTGGCCTTTTGGATGTTGCCGTAGTTGTGGAATTGCACGATGTCGAGGTTTTTGTAGAGCGCACCCCCGATGTAGTCTTTTTCGGAAAAAGGGCCAAGTGAGGTGCTGACAAGGTGTTTGAAGGGGTCGATGGAGCGTACATAGTCGGCCATCTCCTCGTGCCACTTGACGATGTTGGCGTGGAACGACGCTTCTGGTTGGCCGTCGGATGGGATGTTGTTGACCTCGTTCCATAACTCCCAACAAACGATATTGGTGGCATACCCCCAACGTGCTACGATGTAGCGAATCAGGTTTTTGGCAATCCTTTTGGCCTCTTTGTCGGTGAAGAACATCGTGGGCGACTTCAATCCGAGCACGGTGTTGTAGGGGTTGTTGTCCCACCGGCATGAGCTCTGGTGCATGTTGCCAAAGTCACCAAATGAGAACAAGCAGGGCATGACGTTGATGCCTTTCTCTGCTGCGTAGGCAATGATATGGTCGAGTTCGGCAGCGTCTTTTTGGTTGAGTGACGAGTCAAAATAAACAGTAGGCTTTTTGCCATTCATCTGCGTGAATTCCGGCCCATAAAGCGAAAGGTATTGGTAGCGGGTGAGCCAAATGCGCATATAGTTGGCACTTCCCGCCATTTTATCGATATAATGATTATAGTCGTAAATGCCTTTGGGATAAGCACTTGAACCTTTGTATTCGTACCATGCCACATTGGGCCCGATGGGGTAGAATGCTTGATACTCCGACTTGCCATTTTGCATCACCTCGCGTTTCAGGTATCTCGTGTTGGCCTTTCTGATGAAACCTGGTGCGCTACCGACCGACCTGCATTCAAAAGTGGTAGGGTAGTTGTCGCTTGCCGAAAGGGTGGTCTTGCCTTTGCGGTCGATGGCATGGAGGCTGAAACTCCATTTTCCTGCCTGATTGGGCGTGAATCTCACCCGCCAACCCTTGTCGCGACTTGCTGATGCCACTTCATAGTCGTCTTTCTGTTGGAAGGTATACCCTTCGTAATAGAACCCATTGACTTTGAAGGTTTTGCCGTCAGGCGCCATGAATTCTGCGTACACATCGATGACTTCGGGGTCGTAAGGATTGTCGTATTTCCCCAGTTGGAACGACATCTCGAATAATCCAAAGACATCCACGGAGCTTGGCAATGAAAGGTTGGTGATGGCCGGTTGGGCGTAAACGAAGGCGCACCAAAGTGTAATCAAGGAGACGAAAAAAGTTTTCCTCATGGTGTTAGGTATTATTTCGGAGCAAAAGTAATAAAAATCCTAATCAATTCTTTTCAGCAAGGTTTTGATGTGGGTAAAATTTGTATCTTTGCGAACAAAATTGCAGTGTGATGACTGCATGAAAACGAGTGTTAAAACAGAACAATGAAAATTGCAGTCAATACACGCTTGTTGCTGAAAAACAAGTTGGAAGGTATCGGTTGGGTGGCATACGAAACCTTGCGCCGCATGGTGAAGGACCATCCCGATGTGGAGTTCTACTTCCTCTTCGACCGTGAACCCGATCCGATGTTTGTCTTCGGCGACAATGTGAAACCCATAGTGCTTTTCCCTCAGGCGCGGCACCCCTTCCTCTTCATCTGGTTCTTCGAGTTCTCGGTGAAGAAAGCCCTGAAGCAAATCCAGCCCGACCTGTTCTTCTCGCCCGACGGCTACCTTAGCCTTCGCTCAGATGTGCCACAAGTAGCTCAATTCCATGACCTTAACTTCGAGCATTTCCCCAAGGACATGCCGAAGATACATCTTTGGCACTACAAGACTTTCTTCCCTCGTTTTGCCCGTAAAGCCAAACGCATCGTGACGGTGTCGGAGTTCTCGAAACAGGACATCGTGGAATGCTATGGCATAGAGCCCGATAAGATAGACGTGGCCTATAACGGTGTGAATGAGAGGTTTGCGCCGATTTCTGAAGAGGAGCAGGAAAGGATAAGAGCCCATTATACCAACGGTAATCCTTATTTCATGTTCGTTGGCTCATTGCATCCGCGCAAGAACCTGGCACGACTGTTCACGGCTTTCGACTTGTTCAAGAGCCAGACGCCTTCTAATGTCAAGTTGTTGATTGTAGGGGAGAAGCGTTGGTGGTCGGAGCCTATCGAGCAGGCTTACAGCCAGATGCGTTTCAAGGATGAAGTGGTCTTTGCCGGTCGCTTGAGTGCCGAGGACTTGCATCTGGTGACGGCAGCGGCTCTCGCTTCGGTGTATGTGTCGTATTTCGAAGGCTTTGGCATCCCGATTCTGGAGGCGTTCAAGTGTGAGACGCCCGTCATCACCTCCAATGTGACTTCCATGCCCGAGGTTGCGGATGATGCGGCTTTGCTCGTCGACCCCTTCAGCGAGGCCTCCATTGCCGAAGGCATGACGGAGATGCTTGACGAGAACGTACGCGAGTCGCTTATTGAGAAAGGCAGGGAACGTGTCATGGATTTTTCGTGGGATAAAGCAGCGAATGCTATTTGGAATTCATTAATGAAAGCTATAGAAAAATAACAGATATGGAAAACATCATCATGTATCCGGCCGACAACGAAAAGGAAGCTGTGGACTGGAAAGCAATACAAGGACAACATATAACTGCAGTAAAACGCAACATATTGGTGCTAGGCTCAGGAGGACGAGAACATGCCTTGGCATGGAAGCTTGCCCAAAGCGAAGGTGCCCATGTCTTCATTGCTCCAGGCAATGCCGGAACAGCTCAAGTCGGTGTGAATGTGAATATAAAACCATCTGATTTTGAAGCTGTAAAAGACTTCTGCTTAAAGCAAGAGATTAATCTTGTTGTGGTAGGTCCAGAGCAGCCTTTGGTTGATGGCATCGTCGACTTCTTCAAGGGTGATGCCGAGCTGAAAGGGGTGAAGATTATCGGTCCCGACAAGCAAGGTGCTCAACTGGAAGGCAGCAAGGCATACGCCAAGGACTTCATGGAGAAATACGGTGTGCCGACGGCCAAGTGCTTCAAAGTCAACAAGGACAACCTCAACGAAGGCTTTAAGTTCCTTGAAAGCGTGAAAGCGCCTTACGTGTTGAAAGCTGACGGTCTGGCGGCAGGCAAGGGCGTGTTGATTCTCAACGACTTGCAAGAAGCCAAAGACGAACTCGGCAAGATGCTTGACGGCAAGTTTGGTGCGGCTTCGGCCACAGTGGTCATCGAGGAGTTCCTGAAAGGCATCGAAGTGTCGGTGTTTGTGCTGACCGACGGCGAGCATTATGTGTTATTGCCCGAGGCCAAGGACTACAAGCGCATCGGTGACGGCGACCAAGGTCTGAACACGGGCGGCATGGGTGCCGTCTCGCCGGTCCCTTTCTGCACACCTGAGTTCTTGAACAGGGTGGAGGATCGCATTGTGAAGCCGACCCTAAAGGGCTTGAAAGCCGAAGGCATCGACTATAAAGGCTTCATTTTCTTGGGTTTGATGAACGATGGCGGCAACCCTTACGTGATTGAGTACAACGTGCGCATGGGCGACCCTGAGACCGAGGCAGTGATGACCCGTATCGAGGGCGACTTCGCCGACTTGCTCATGGCTTGTGCCGACGGTCGTCTTGACGAGGTGCATTATGCCAAGTGCGAAAAGACGGCGGTCACGGTGATGATGGTCTCTGGCGGCTATCCTGAAGCCTATAAGAAAGGCATGATAATGAGTGGATTGGACAATTTGAAGGACGTTGTCGCCTTCCATGCTGGCACAGCATTTGATGCCGAAAAGAATGTGGTCACGGCAGGTGGCCGTGTCATCTCGGTGACGGCACATGGCGATTCGATTGAAGAAGCGAGGAACATCGCATATCGGGAAGTAGAGAAGATTCATTTTGAAGGTGTTAACTATCGCCACGACATTGGGCTTGACTTGATGAGGATGCAATGATTAAGTTTTTCAGACAGAGCTATGCCATTCAGTATGTGGTGATTGCCTTGATGGCCATTGCCCTATGGATACCGGCTTTTGTGTCAGGGAAGTCGACTATGGGTTTGGGCGAGCCTGTGACCCCGATTTTTAACCTGGTGGACCGACTTCTAGACTTTTCTTCTTTTGTCCAGCATATCTTTGCCTTTGTCTTGTTGGTGTTCGAGACCCTGCTCTTCAACGCGATAATGGTGAAGAACCAGATTGTGGGCAAGGTGAGCACCATGGGCGCTTTTGTGTTTGTCCTGCTGATGAGTATGACCGAAACACAAACGAATTTCTATCCTTTTGCCTTGTCTGTGCTTTTCATATTGTTGGTAATCAGCAACCTGTTTGACTCCTATTTGATGCCTAACGCCGAAATGAACCTTTTGAAGGCAGGGGCGTATCTTGCTTTGGCCTCCATGTGTTACTTCCCATCCGTTGTTTTGATGTTTTGGGTAATGATCGTTCTGCCTATCGCAAAAAAAGGTTCCCTTCGCTTGCAACTGATTCCAATTGTTGGATTTCTGTTTGTCTATTTCTTTTATTTCGTCGGTGCCTTCTTGTTTGGCGATTTCCCAAGCATTTTGTTAGGGTATAAGGAGTATCTCTCCGTGCTGCACTTCTCTGTTAGTGGCTTTAACTTGAAGACTATCATCTTGTTGTCACTTTTGTTGATAGCTACGGTATTCCTTTTCTTTGGTGGCAATAATGCCGGCTTCGAGAAGACTATTGCAGTGAGAATCAAGATTTCAATGACCACGATAATGGTTTTCTTTGGTGTGCTGCTCCTTTTTGTGACAGGCAATGTGCTGATGAATGGTTTGATTTTCATCGTCTTATCTATTATGATATCCTATGCCTTTTCTTACATGGGGAATACGGGTTGGGCTAATCTGTTCCTGACCTTGTTTCTCCTAATGGTCTTTGCTAATCATTACTACTTTAGATTCTTGTAAGTTATGGGACTGATGACACATTATTCCGATAAGGTTGAGGCGGGATGCGATGAGGCTGGCCGTGGTTGTTTGGCGGGTCCCGTTGTGGCAGCAGCAGTAATCTTGAAACAAGATGCGGATTACCCCGAACTGAATGATTCCAAACAGCTGACGGAAAAGAAAAGGATGCAGCTCCGTGAACTGATTATGCAGGAGGCTTTGTCTTACGGAATAGGCATCGTCTCTGCTCAAGAGATAGATGAAATCAATATTCTAAATGCTTCATTTTTAGCGATGCACAGGGCATTGGATGAACTATCACTTGAACCAGAGTTATTGCTGATTGACGGCAACCGTTTTAATCCATATAAGAAGGTGAAGCATGTTTGCATCGTGGGCGGCGACGCCAAATACCAATCCATTGCAGCGGCTTCCATCTTGGCCAAGACCACGAGGGACATGTTGATGGAACAATATGGTGAACAATATCCCGTTTACAACTGGAAAAAGAACAAAGGTTATCCCACACAACAGCACAAGCAAGCCATAGCTGACTATGGTACCACACCCCTGCATCGCATGACTTTCAACATGGCCATTCAGTTAAAGTTAGACTTGAAATGAATTAAAGAAAATAATTTGAAAATTAAGTATTTACATATTGTTCTATTGCTTCTGGCTTTTCTTTGTCCTATGGTCAGTTTGAGGGCACAATTCGGCCTGCCCGACGAGGAATGGAGAGAGGTCGATTTTAAGGATACGACATTGATTTCATCGCAAGCCTTTAGCGCAAAGATGGTGGATTATTTGTTTCGGACGACAACCGATGGCGACATGAAGCGTTTTGACAGCCTTTCCATGATCAGCATCTCCAATATCCTTGAAAGAGCCAAGGTAAATATGCGTGTTTACGAGTATGTTTTGGACTTCATGTTGAATGGATATACCAATATGGGAAGGACGCAAGTGGTTGATTATCTTTTGAATTATCCGATGCTATCTGAAGGAGAGGTTTCAGTTGAGGAAGGCCATAGATTGGATTCCATCACTGAGCCGTATCAGTTGGTGAAAGTTGGTGCCAAGGCTCCTGATTTTATAGGAGTTGGCATCGAAGGCGAGACCTATCAGTTGTATCGGTCGGAAGCAAAGCGTGTTCTTGTCGTGTTTTGGTCGACGGACTGTGAGTATTGTCACGATTTCTTGACAAAAATACGAAGACATCTTGATTTGAAGTCTGATTACGAGCTGGTTACCTTTGCGTTGGCGGATAGTCAGGAAGAGGTGGCTGAAACGGTAAGGCAAATGGGTTTGCCAGGTCATCATTTCTATGATCCGTTGCGATGGGAAAGCAAGGCTTTTTTGGACTATCACATCACTTCTACTCCTACGGTTTTCCTGTTGGATGCCGAGAAAAACATAGTTTGTAAGCCTTATGACTGGGATGAACTAAAACTTTATATTAAATCGAATAAATAATTAAAAATTATAGTGTTATGAAATGTAGATTTTGTTTGTTGATGGCTTTTATGGCTTTGGGCTTAGGTTCTGTTTTCGCCCAAGATGCCGAAAGCCGTTGGGTGGATTCGGTGTATAACAGCTTGACTTTAGAGCAAAGGGTTGGCCAACTGATTTGTATGCGCGCCAACCAGCCGAGCAAGCCTTTTTATGAGGATGTAGCAAAATACATCAAGAAGTACAACATCGGAGGCGTATGTTTCTTCCGTGCGGATGCCGATGCTCAGGTGCGAAAGACCAACGAATGGCAGGCCATGGCAAAGACCCCGCTGATGGTGTCTATTGATGCGGAATGGGGTTTGGCCATGCGCGTGAACAAGACCTTGGCCTATCCGTATCAGATGACCTTGGGCGCCATCGCCGACGATGAACTGATTTATGAGATGGGGCAACAGGTGGCTGAACAATGCCAACGCATGGGCATTCATGTCAACTTCGCTCCAGTGGCCGATGTCAACTCCAATGCGGCTAATCCGATTATCGGAATGCGTAGCTTTGGCGAGAATCCGCAGGCTGTGGGCGAGAAAGCCTCTGCATACGCTCTCGGCATGCAGAGCAAGGGCTTGATTACCACGATGAAACACTTCCCAGGTCACGGCAACACGTCTACTGACTCGCACCTGACCTTGCCCACTGTGACCCGTACGATGGAAGAGGTGCACGACATCGAGTTGGCGCCTTTCCGTTATATGATTGAACAAGGTGCGAATGGCGCGATGGTAGGCCATCTTTATTTTCCGGCCATTGAAAAGGTGAAAAACACTTCATCCTCGCTGTCGTATGGCGTGGTCACCGAGCTGCTTAAGCAGGATATGGGTTTTGAGGGCCTGATTTTCACCGACGGCCTCGACATGAAGGGTGTGTCGGAGAAGGTGCGCAACGATAGTGTGCCGTATGTGGCCTTCATGGCAGGCAATGATGTCTTGATTCTGCCTTCTAACGTGCCTTTTGCCATCAAGACCATCAAAGCGGCTGCGGAACGCGACCCTAATGCGGCGGCAAGAGTGGAAGAGAGCTGCAAGAAAATCCTGCGCTATAAGTATCGTGCCGGACTCAATCATTATAAAGCCGTGTCGACTGATAACCTGATGACGGACTTGAAAAAGAAATCATACACCGACCTGCGTCAGCAACTATATGATGAGGCCGTTACACTGTTGCGCAATGACAATCAGGTGATTCCGCTGGCCAACAACAAGAAAATCGCGGTAGTGACGATAGGAAATGCCAAAAATGATGTGAATAACGGACTTGTGGAACGCGGCTATAGCACGACCTCTTTTGTCACGAGTAAGGATGAGATCGCGAACAAGTCGACAGACTGGCTGAAGAAACTGGAAAAGTATGACTTGGTGGTGGTCAGCATCGAGAAGACATCGATGTTTGCCAACAGCAATTATGGCATCAACGAGGCAACTGTGAAGTTCTTCAACCGTTTGGTGGCACAGAACGACGTGATTCTCAATTTGTTCGCTTGCCCATACGCTTTGGATATGTTCCGTATCAACAACAGCGTGAAGGCTGTAGTGGTAGGTTATCAAGACGAGGTGCCGGCAGTAGATGCAGTGGTGCGTTTGCTTGTGGGCGAATTGGAGCCTCATGGAACACTACCTGTTTCGGTCAATAAATTCAAGTGTGGTGATGGCATTGTGGTCAATGCACCCGTAAAGAAAGCGCATGTGCTACCCTCAAAAGAAATGCCTGGCAAGGCCTTGCCTTCGGTAGGACAACAGATTCAGAATGAGCAGCCTATGCCGTTGCCGACGACTGATATGGATCCGAAATATGAACATCGTCTTGATTCTGTCGCCAAGTCAGGAATCAGAAATGGAGCTTATCCGGGTTGCCAGATTGTCGTTATGAAAGATGGAAGTGTGGTTTATGACAAGTGTTTTGGAAATTTTACCTACGGAGGCGGCCATAAGGTGCAGGCCGATGACCTCTATGACATTGCCTCATGCACCAAAATTTTTGCTTCCACACTGGCCGTCATGAAGTTGTACGATGACGGGCTGATCGACCTGAACAAGACTTTAGCCGATTTTTTCCCCTATCTAAAAGGTAAGGCGCACGGTAAACTCAAACTCATCGACATTATGACGCATCAGGCTGGGTTGAAGGCTTGGGTGCCATTCTACAAAGTGACAATCGACGAGAATGGTCCGATGCCTGAGTTTTACAGTGATGAGATGGACGAAAGCCATACCATCAGAGTGGCGGAAAACCTTTTCCTTGTCAATGACTATGTGGACCAGATTTTCGATTCTGTGTCAAAGACGCCTTTGGGGAAAAAGAAATACTTATACAGTGATATGGGCTTTTATTATATGCCTAAGATAGTGAAACTGATCACCAACCAAAGCATCCAGGATTATCTGAACGAGAAGTTTTACTTTCCAATGAACCTGTCCCATATCTGTTACCAGCCGTTGAAGCACTTCACTCGCGATCAGATTGCCCCAACAGAAAACGACACCGTGTTTCGCCGTCAGTTGATTTGGGGTGATGTTCACGACCAAGCTGCAGCCATGTTCGGAGGAGTCTCGGGTCATGCAGGGCTGTTTTCCAATGCCCGTGACTTGGCCGTTCTCATGCAGATGTTTCTTGATGAAGGCACCTATCAAGGCGTACAGTATTTGAAACCTGAGACAGTGCGTTATTTTACCAAGGCTCCTTTTGCAGCAAGCAACGACAACCGTCGCGGCATTGGTTTCGACAAGCTTCCCATCAACAAGAAAGGCACTTGTACGGCATCTAAGTTAGGCTCTATGAAAGGTTATGGACATACTGGCTTTACGGGTACTTTCGTGTGGGCTGACCCCGAAAACAAGACTGTTATCGTGTTCCTTTCCAATCGCGTCTATCCCGATGCCGAGCCTAACAAATTGGTGCGGCAGGGCACCAGAACAGCTTTGCATGACATTCTGTATGAGGCTTATCCCTTGTCAGAATGAGCTTCGTGGGAGAAATTGAGGACTTTTTTTTAAGGTGATGGTTTTTTTCACTACCTTTGTGCCTTAATTTCGGAAACGACAAATTTTTTTTAATATGAAGAATGACACTTATTTTCCCAGTATGCTTCCTGCCGAAGAACTTGCGCAGTTGAAGTACATCCCAACCCTTCCCGAATTTGTAACATGGATTGAGCAGAAATGGACCGACCTGCCTTGCTTATCCGATACCGTTAATACATTGAACTACGGTCAAGTATGCGATATTGTGGCACGCAAACGCGCCTTGCTCTGCGATATGGGCTTGCAAAAAGGCGACAAGGTAGCCATCATCGACAATACCACTGTGGAAGCCGTGGAAATGTTTCTTGCCGTCACATCGGCGGGCTTCGTGGCCATCAATCTGCCTTCGCAGTTGCCCCCTCAGGCCATCGTTGGATGCTGCATGAAGTTTGGTGTGAAGGTGCTTGCCGCAGGCAAAGACTTCATGGATGCCGTGAAAGATGCGCCTTGCAAAGTGATTGCTATCACGGATTGTGCCGACCATACGGCTCCTGTCGCTACGGTCGATAAGAACGATCCTGCAGCCATTTTCTTCACGGGTGGCACGACGGGCGCTCCCAAGGGTGCCGTTCTGCCTCACAGGGCTTTGATGCGTGGCGCTTTGAACGGCGTTTACGCTCCTGGACATCAGTTGGGCTGCCATCGTTACGCCTGTGTGTTGCCGCTCAGCCATGTGTTTGGATTGGTTAGAAGCACTTTGTCTGTGTTGTTCGAAGGTGGAGCATGGTATGCAGCCGCCAACACCAAGGAGACCATCACCAAGTTCCCGATGATCAAGCCGACTTGCCTCGTTGCCGTTCCAGGCATTTGCGAAATCTTGCTGGGTCTCGTCAAGATGTATGGCGCGCCTTTCCTCGGCGGGAACCTGAAGTTCATCATCTCTGGTGCAGCCAATGTGCCTCCGAAACTCATCGGTGAGTTCGATAAACTGGGTATCAGCTTGTTTGCTGGTTATGGCATGACAGAAGGTGCCAACCTTACCACGGGTAACATCGATGTCGTGGCCAAACCCACCTCAGTCGGTAAGCTCTATCCCGAACAAGAAGCCAAGGTGGTCGACGGCGAGTTGTGGTATCGTGGCGACAATGTGTTCCTCGGCTACTATGGTGACCCGGAAAAGACCGCTGAGACCCTCACTCCCGATGGTTGGGTAAAGACGGGCGACCTCGTTCGTTTCGACGACGAAGGCTATATGTACATCGTAGGCCGTATCAAGAACCTCATCATCCTTTCCAATGGCGAGAATGTCAGTCCTGAAAGCATCGAAGAGCCGTTCTACAAGGACAGCAAACTGCGTGACTGCCTCGTCAAGGAAGACGAAGTGGATGGACGTCAGGTGATTGCCATTGAGATTCTTCCGCGCATGGAAGAGTTTGGCAATGAGCCTTGGGAAGTGGTGGAAGCCTACTTCAAGGATCTTGTCGGAAAAGTCAATGCCACGTTGCCCACGACCCACCAGGTCGGCAAAATCACTGTGCGCAAGGAAGACTTCAAGCGTACGGGTGCCATGAAAGTCTCACGCAATTAACTTACGCCATGGAAAGAGAAACCATTTTGAACGAACTGAAGGAAATCTTGATACTCATCAAGCCTTCAATGGATTTGGCGAAGGTCACAGAGGAATCACAACTCGTGCGTGATGTTGGGCTCGACTCACTGACTATTTTGCTGCTGAGCCTGGCTATCGAGAACAAGTTCGGTTTCAAGTTTGATGGCAACCCGAAGTTTACTACGGTAGGAGAGGTGATCGACTATATCAGTTCAAACACAACGCGTTAGCCTATGTCAATCCAAATTATAAAGGTGGAAAGTCACAAGCAGCTGAAAAAGTTTGTGACTTTCCCCCTCAAACTATACAAAGACTGTGAGAACTGGGTGCCGGCCTTGGAAGGTGATGAATACGACACGTTCAACCCAGAGAAGAACGGTGCCTACGACTTCTGCGAAGCCGATTGCTTCTTAGCTTATCGTGGAGATGAGATAGTGGGTCGCGTTGCGGCCATCGTCAACCATAAAGCTGACGACGAGCAGCACCTCGTCCGTTTCGGTTGGCTTGATTTCATCGAAGACGAAGAAGTGCTTCGCGCACTCATCGACACTGTAGCCAAATGGGGTAAACAACGTGGTCGCACCGAGATGAGAGGCCCTTGGGGCTTCACCGACATGGACAAGGAAGGTCTGCTGGTTGACGGTTTCGAGCATCTGAGTCCCTTCACCTGTCTCTACAATTTCCCCTATTATGGCACGATGTTGGAGCGACTCGGTTTCAAGAAAGATGTGGACTGGACGCAAAGAACCCTCTTGGTGAGTAAGGAATTGCCCTCCATGTTCCAATTCACCAACCTGATTGAGGAAAGGTTTAAAGTCCATGTGGTCAATCCCCGTAGCATGAAAGACATGGCCAACCGCTATGGAATGGAGATATTCCACATGTACAATGAAGCTTTTGCTCCTTTGCATGGCTTCTCACCATTGACTGACAAGCAGATTGAGGCTTATTTGAAGACTTACGTTCCTATTTTGGATAAGGATTTCGTGGCAGTAGCCGTCAATGACCAAGACAAGCCAGTAGGCTTCCTCTTCTGTGTGCCTTCGCTCTCAAAGGCTGTGAAGAAATCCAACGGGCGTTTGTTCCCCTTCGGTTTCCTGAACATTTTGAAAGCCTTGAAGAAAAACGACACGCTTGAGGCCTTGATTATGGGTGTCATGCCTGAGTATCAGCAGTGTGGAATACCCGTGCTGATGTTTAAATACCTGCATGAAAACTGCATCAAGCGCTGTATCGACACCATCATCATGAATCCCCAATTGGAGGAAAACTACAAGGTGCAATCGCTGTTTGGCGACTACAAGACCGAACCCTTCATGCGCCGCAGGGCCTACAAGAAGAGCATTTAATGGATTTCGTAAGTGTTGATGATACCGATGGCTTCTTCAAGCACCATCTTGACCATGGCGTTATCTGACACACGATAGGTCAATTCGACAGATTTGTAACCACCTTTCGGCACCTTGCCTTTGGCGACGATGGAGATGTTTTTCAGTCCTTTCTCCTCGGTGACAATCAACTCGGCGTTGTTGTCGGTGGCGGCTTGTTCCCAGTTGCCTGACAGGCAGTTCAACAAGGTGGAACGTTGCAGCCCGACCATCTTCACTTTCTCTGAATCAAGCTCAACCTTCTTGCCATCCATGTTGATTTTCACTATGTTGCCATCCACCTTGAAGTAATCACCTTCTGGCTTGGAGTAAATCATGCTGAGTTGGTCGACGCCGTCGAAAGTGAGGTGACCGGCTTTTTCGGTGGTCTTGCCCGATACCTTCATTACCTTGGTTTGGGTGAATTCGGTGTCGAAAGTCTGTTGCGCAAATGCCGTTAAGGAGAACAGCATTGCAATGATTAATGTAATGTGTTTCATTATTTTAAATTATCTAAATAAGTGACTACATCGTTGACGGTTTCAAATTTTGCCAAAGCCTGGTCGGGGATGACAATGCCATAGTCGTCTTCAAGACGCATGAGCAACTGGAGGATGTCGACGGAATCGGCGCCGAGGTCTCTCTTGATTTGGGCATCCAGTGTAACCCGCTCCGGGTCGATGCGCAACTGACGCGCTAAGGTGGCTTTTACTACTTCGTACATATTATTCAAATTCAAGGATTTAATATTCAAAGATTTAATATTTAATATTCAAAATTCAAGATTCAAAATTCAAGATTCAAAATTCTGCATTCCACATTCATCATTCTGCATTCTGCATTCCTCATTCAATACTCATAATGTTCATACCTCATAATAATCTCTTCCATCTTGGATGACAAGGAACTGACTTCCATCTTGTAGGCTTGCTCGATGCATTTCTCCACTGCCGTTGCCTTGCTTGATCCATGGCCTTTCACCACCGTCTTCGAGGTGCCCAACAATACGCTGCCGCCGTAGTTCTGATAGTTCATGAACTCCTTCTCCTCCATAAACATTCGCTTCATCAAGAGCGCACCTAATTTATATATGGGTCTCGAATAGATGTCTTTCTTCAACTTCTTCAGCAGTTCCAAGGCTGTGCCTTCAGTGGTCTTTACCAACACATTGCCTGAGAAACCGTCACAAACCACCACATCGTAGTTGCCCGAAAGCAAGTCGCGGCTCTCCATATTGCCCACAAAATGGATTTCGGGGGTCTCACTTAGCAAAAAGTGTGCCTTTTGTCTGATTTCGTCACCTTTTTCTGCTTCTTTTCCGACATTGAGCAAGGCAATGCGTGGTTTTTCAATATTGTAGACCTTCTCCATGTACAGGCTCGACATGATGGCGAACTGCCTCAGATGTTCAGGTGTGACCTCTACGTTGGCTCCGCTGTCGCAGATACCGACAATACCTCCATTCATGGTGGGCAGGATAGGGCAGAAGGCAGGACGGATGACCCCCTTCACGCGGCCGATGCGGGTCAAGGCAGCGGCAACGAGCGCGCCCGTGGAACCGATGCTCACCATGGCATTAATGTCGTCGCAGTCGCGTAACATTCTTACAGCCTTGATCATCGAGCTTTCCTTCTTCAATCGGATGACGTCGATGGGACGTTCCTCGCAGCCGATGACCTCGGGCGCGTGGACAATCTCGAGACGCGAATTGTCGTAGGTCTTGCCTTTCAGGCAGTTCTGGAGCGTGGCCTCGTCGCCCGTAAGGATGAGATACAGGTCGGGCATTTTGGCCAAAGCAGCCAAGGCACCGTCTACATTGGCCTCGGGGCTGTGGTCGCCACCGAAACAGTCTATCAGGATTTTTATCATAGTCAAAGAAGTTTTTTTACATAGCAACGGTGACGCTTGATCTTCTGTTCGTCAAAGCGTTTCCATTGATTCTGTATGGCGTAATTGTCTTCCAGGTTCATGTTGGTCTCAGCGTATTCCACATTCTTCAGCATGTTCATCAAACCCGCAGAGACGATGATGCTCACGCCTCGGTTGAGCCACTCTGGGTCGACACCGATGAGGCAGAGGTCGATGACATTGGGCTTTTTCAAGGCTTTGAGCAACTTGATTAAGGTAGTGGGTGTCAGCCTTCCGCCCGAAGGCCGCACGGCATCGGCGATGGCTGGGAAAGCCAGTCCGAAGCAAATCATCTTCTCGTTCTCGTCGAGGATGACGGCCACGTTCTTCACGTCGATGACCAGACGGAAGTTGTCGATCATCATCTTTTTCATGCCCTCGGTGAAAGGCACGGTGCCGTAAAGCAGTTCATAGGATTTATCGAGCAACTCAAAGATGCCGTCGGCGTATTTCTTGAGGAATTCGTTGGTGTTGCGTGCTGTGCCGAGATGCAGGTTGTAGCGTTTCATCACGAAAGCGGCCAGCTTGTCGACCTCGCCATCATAGTCCTTGGGAATGCGGATGCGGCTGCCCGTCCAGTCGACGTCTTTCTGATAGCCATAGTTCTCGATAAAGGTCTGATAATAAGGAAAATTGTAAGTCTCCTCGAAAGTTGCGGGATAGTCGAAGCCATCGATTAAAAGGCCTTCGCGTTCGAGGTCGGAGAAACTCAAAGGGCCTACCACCTCGTTCATGCCTTTTTTGAGCGCCCATTCTTCCAAGGTCTTGAAGAGTTCTTTTGCCACTTCTTCATCCTCAACGACATCGAAACGGGTGAAACGCACTTGTTTCTTGCCTGTTTTCTCGTTGGCGGCACGTTGGATGATACCCGAGATGCGTCCCGCCATCACTCCGTCTTTATAGGCGTTGAAATAGACGGCTTCGCACATGTCGTTGTAGACGAAGTCCTTACGGAATATCTTCTTCTCGTCCATATACAAAGGCGGCGTGAAATAAGTGTTGCCCTTGTAGAGCTTCAAAGGAAAATCAAGGAATTCCTTCTGTTGCTTTTTTGTCGCTACTTTAGTTATTGTTATCACCAAAAGAATCTTTGAATTTTGAATTTTAAATCAAAAAATCACCTGTGCTTAGCATGGAAGCAGATGCCCAGACCGTTGGGTCCGCAGTGGCTTCCGATGGTTGGATTGACGACGGTGGTGATGACGTTTAGGTCTTGACCGAACTTCTCTTTAAGCTGTCTTTCTGCCTCAGCGGCGATGTCGGGGCAGTCGCTGTGGCCGATGACCACGCGGTGGGCTTTCACGTCCTCGCCGAGTTCCTCAACGTATTTCACCAAACGCGCGATGGCCTTAGCGCGTCCTGTTTCCTTGCCAATGCTCACCATCTTGCCCTCGTCGTTGAGGTAGATGATGGGACGGATGCCGATGAAGCCACCCATGGTAGCCGCCAATCCGCTCACGCGACCGCTGCGACGGAAGAACTTCAAGTCATCAGCGAAGAAATACATCGGGAACTTCGGCACCTCTATTTTAGCCCATTCCACGATTTCCTCGGCAGTCTTGCCAGCTTTCAGGAGATCGGCCACTTCAAGGACAACATTGTAACACAAGGCACTGATGCCCAATGTGTCAACGGTATAGAACTTTCTTTCGGGATACTTCGCTTTCAGTTTCTCCACCGCTTGATTCATGATGGAAAAGGTGTTGGAAGTGCCCGAAGAGAAATGCGCATAAAGGATGTCGTTTCCTGCGGCGAATTCAGGCTCAAAATACTGGATGTAAGCCTCTTCGCTCATGGCACTGGTGGTCGGCATGATTCCGGCGCGAAGCATGTCGTAGAATTTGTGGGAATCGAACTCGTCGAAGTCGATGTAGGGGTAAATCACTTGATCACCCACGGTATAAGGCATGCTAATGAGTTTGATGCCATAGGCGGTGCACTCCTTGGGAGTGATGTCGCAATCGGTGTCGCTAAAAAAAGTCAGCATTTTGTGTTTTTTTAATTGGACTATGACCAGTGACTATGATTATGACTAGGCAGGGCTGTTAGCAATTAGCCTTTAGCTTAGATGCTACAAAGCTAATAGCTAACTGCTAAAAGCTAAAAGCCCACAAAGCTGTCATAGTCATAGTCAGTAGTCATGGTCAAAAATTCATTCATATACAAACAATTATATAATCGTAAACCGGCTGTGCGCCGTTGTTCAACATGATTTCAAGGTTCTTGTATTGGGTTTGCAAGTCAGCGACGAGGCGTTCCGCTTCTTCTGAAGGGACATCCTCGCCATAGAATACCAGCATCACGTCACGCGATGCGGCACCAAGGCGTTCAATGAGGGCTTTGGTGGCCGTTTCACGGTCAGGACTGTCGGAAAGGATTTGTTTGCCGCTGTAGCCCACAAAGTCGCCCGTGTGGACGCTCACTTGTTCGCCTTCGGCATCGCGGATGGCGGTGGATACCATGCCTGTCACCACGGATTGCATGATTTCCGTGATGCTGGCGATGATTTCATCAACGTTGGGATTGTCGCGGTCGATGTAGCCGATACCATAGTAGCCTTCGCCGATAGTGGTCGACGGAAGCACGTGGATGTCAGCTTCTTTATAGAGTTCGGCAGCCTGGTCGGCGGCCATCTTGATGTTCTTGTTGTTGGGGAAGACAAGGATGTGTTGCGCGTTGATACGGGCAAAGGCATCCAGGAAGTCCTGTGTCGATGGGTTCATCGTCTGGCCGCCCGCAATCACTTCATCCGCGCCAATCTCGTGGAAGGCTTGGATGAGCCCGTCGCCTGAGGCTACGGTCACGATGCCGTAAGGCTTGGGTGGCAGTTTGAACGAGGCGTTGTTCTGGTTGGTCGATTGGTGGTGTTGCAGCGCCATGTTCTCGATCTTGATGGTCAGGAACTCGCCGTATTTTTGCATCTCGTTGAGAATCTCGCCAGGTGTGAAGGTATGCACGTGCACTTTCACGATGGTGCCTTCG